>ENA-OFCX01000131-OFCX01000131.1-metagenomes-genome-assembly--contig:-NODE-131-length-40691-cov-4.795329_pt1 | contig 40691 bp, 39 predicted proteins | sample MGYA00153384_OFCX01 | MGnify analysis MGYA00153384
ATAAGCCAAAGTGGAGTCAGGTCTTTGATTCACGCATCCACATAAAAAATTGAAGTCTTTTAGTCGCCCAGGCATATTAGGATGGGCGCAAGCAGCTATGTTATCTGCAGCATTTTCACTTTTACGCAGCCTCCAACCTACGCTGTTTACGGGCAAATCAGCGGCACGCTGGGGAAATAGCTGTTATACCGGCCAGCGTCGCGGGTGAGGATGGCGATACCCAGCGCTTGGGCATGTGTGAGGAGCTTGAGGGTCAGGTCTTTCAACATTGCATATCAATATATAAAACAGGGCTTAGCCCGATGAATCCCAGCGTTAGCAGCTAATAAATCGATAGCAAATTACAGAGCGTTTGAATTCCTTTCGCACAAAACAACTCAAATCGTAGTCTGTAGCGGCTGCCCTGTGCGCCCCACCATATCAATCAACTCATCTACAGTGAAGGTGATGTGCTTGTGCCAAATCTCATGTGGCACGCGGGAGTGGGGTACACCTGTTTAGGCTCGCAGCCCCAACTTCGCTACTTTTGTAGCAAAATAGCGTATCGGAGGACAAAATTATGGGTATGCCAGTTCGAATTGAAGACAGCCTTTATGACCAGGCCAAAGCGGTTGCGGGAGCAGAGTTCCGCACGATTGCGGGGCAAATTGAGTTTTGGGCCAAAGTGGGTAAAGCTGCTTTAGATAACCCTGACTTACCTGTCGATGTTGTGCGTGACTTGTTGGTAGCTCGCAATGAACCGCGTGACGCGATGGCTGAGTTTGTTCCGGGTCAATATCGCCGCTGAATTAATGACTGTTCGTGTTGTCCAGGGCAGCGGTTTTGTGCGTACGTACAAGCGGCTGCACAACAACCAGAAAGATGCAGTTGACGCAGCTATTGCGGACATCGTTTGTCAACCAGAAGCGGGGCAAGCCAAAAAAGGTGATTTGGCTGGCGTGTTTGTGTACAAATTTGACTGTGTCAATCAGGTGTATTTACTGGCTTATGAGTACGATCCTCAAACCCGCGTTCTGCTGCTCGTTGGCGCGCACGAGAACTTTTACCGCAACTTAAAACGCTGAGTGGAGTTCTGGAAATGCTTGATCTACTCGTTACCAACGCAAACTTGCCTGACGGCCGCATTGGCATGTCCATCGCGGTGCAAAACGGGAAGATCGTCGAAGTCAAAGAAGTGCTGACAGCACCATCACATGAAACACTGGACGCTGGCGGCATGTTGCTGGCCCCGCCATTTGTTGACGCGCACTTTCACATGGACGCCACACTCAGCTACGGTCTGCCACGCGTCAACGCGTCGGGCACGCTGCTCGAAGGCATTGCGCTGTGGGGTGAGCTCAAGCCGCTGCTGACTTATGACGCGCTGGTCGACCGTGCCATGGCGTATTGCGACTGGGCGATTGCCAATGGTTTGCTGGCGATTCGAACGCATGTGGATGTGTGCGATCCATCGCTGTTGGCGATTGATGCGCTGCTCGACGTGAAAAGACAAGTTGCTCCGTATATCGACTTGCAACTGGTTGCCTTCCCTCAAGACGGCGTGCTGCGTGGCCCGCTTGGTGCTGACCAGCACATGGCAAATTTAAAGCGCGCGTTAGACAAAGGCGTTGATGTGGTCGGCGGCATTCCACACTTTGAACGCACTTATGCTGACGGCACCTTGAGCGTCAAGCTGCTGTGCGAGATCGCCGCACAGCGCGGCAAACTGGTGGACATGCACTGCGACGAGTCCGATGACCCGCTGTCGCGGCATGTGGAAACTTTGGCTTTTGAAACGCAGCGGCTCGGCTTGCAAGGCCGCGTGACGGGTTCGCACTTGACCTCGATGCACAGCATGGACAACTATTACGTCAGTAAATTGTTGCCGCTGATGGCGGAGGCCCAAGTGCATGTGGTGGCCAACCCGCTGATCAACATCACGCTGCAAGGCCGGCATGACAGCTACCCGAAGCGGCGCGGTATGACTCGCGTGCCCGAGTTAATGGCACACGGCGTCAACGTGGCGTTTGGGCAGGACTGCGCGATGGATCCTTGGTATTCATTAGGCAGTGGCGACATGCTGGAAGTGGCGCACATGGGTTTGCATGTGGGGCAAATGACCAGCCAAACCGCCATGCGCCAGTGCTTTGAAGCCGTGACCACCAACGCAGCCAAAGTCATGCAGCTCAAAGGCTACGGGCTTGAAGCGGGTTGCAATGCAGACTTTGTACTGTTGCAAGCGCGTGATGTGATTGAAGCGATTCGCCTGCGGGCCACGCGGCTCAAGGTGTTCAAGCGCGGTAAATTGCTGGCTGAATGCCCACCAGCGACGAGCAGATTGACCCTGCCGGGGCGCCCCGCCAGCACGTCGTGGATCGCGTGATCAAAGACCGCACCCCCGCAAAATCAGTGACACCACATGCTCGGTCGCCTCGGCATGGTCTTTTGCCGTCAGCTTATCGTGCCCCAGCACTGCGCTGACCTGTACATCAAAGTCAGCATAGGTTTGCGTGGCGGCCCAGATGGTGAAGAACAGATGCGTGCCGTTAATGTTTGCCATGCGGCCGGAGTCTACCCACGCTTGAATCACGGCGGCTTTGCCCACCACCAGCTCGCGCAAATCAGTTTCTAAGAGCGTCCTGACCACCGGCGCGCCGTGCAGCAGTTCGTTGGCAAACACCTTGGAGCCGTCGGGGCGCAATTTGGCCAAGGCCATTTTGGCGCGAATGTACTTTTCGATAGCAACGCGCGGCTCGGCGTCTACCGTGATGCAACTGGTCGGTTCTAGCCAGTCGCTCAATATCTGCGCCAACACGTTGCGGTACAGCACTTCTTTGCTGCCGAAGTAATAGTGCAAATTGGCTTTCGGCAGGCCACTTGTCTCAGCAATTGCGGCCATGGTGGCACCGCCGAATCCGGCACGGGCGAATACTTTTTCAGCGGCTTGCAGAATCAGCAGTTCGTTGGCCTGGCGAATTTGGCCTTTGAATGCTTCTGACACTTGAATCACAGACGTTTCGGGTAATGAATTGAGCATAAAAAATGGGGCACATCCTTGCAGACGTGCCCCTTAGTTTAATCAGCAGCTGACTAAATTACTTTTGCGCTGCGTCCCAGACGGCATGCGTCCAGGCAGCCTTGCCCGGGTCTTTTTTGATCACTGGGGCACTGCCGCCAGCCATCAGAACCTTAACGGTGCGCTCGTAAGCTGCTGGCTCAAGGAAACCCATTTTCGGGGTATTGGCAGTGCTGATCAGCTTGGCGATGTTTTCCATCTGGCGCGTTTGCACCTTCAGGTTGGCGCTGCCAGACTTGTCCGCGGCCACCACAATTTTGGCGGCTTCAGCTGGGTTTTTTACGGCTTCGTTCCAGCCCTTGAGTGTGGCTTTGACAAACTTGCCCATGCGCGCCACAAAGGCTGGGTCTTTCAAATTGGCTTCCATCACGTACAGGCCGTCTTCCAATGAAGCCACGCCCTGCTCTTCATAAAAGAAGGTGACCAGGTCGCTTTCTTTCACGCCCGCATCAATGACTTGCCAGTACTCGTTGTAAATCATGGTCGAAATACACGCGGCCTGGTTCTGCAACAGCGGGTCAACGTTAAAGCCCTGCTTCAAAATCTTCACGTCTTTGGTGGTGTCCAAGCCCAGCTTGGCCATGTAGCTCATGAATGGGTACTCATTGCCGCCGTACCACACGCCCAGTGTTTTGCCTTTCAGGTCTTTTGGACCCGTGACACCGCTTGCTTTTTTGCAGGTCAGCATCAGGCCGGACTTGTTGAAAATCTGCGCCACATTGACCAATGCTGAGCCAGCTTCACGCGCGGCCAAAGCATCAGGCATCCAGTTCACGGCGATGTCGGCTTGCTTGCCCACCAGCGCCTGCACGGGAGAAATGTCTGGACCACCTGGGCGAATGGTGACATCCAGGCCAGCTTCTTTGTAATAGCCTTTTGCTGCCGCGACGTAGTAGCCTGCAAACTGGGCTTGCGGCACCCATTTAAGCTGCACCGTGACTTTGTCTTGCGCACTTGCAGAGAAGGCGCTGACAGCCAGGGCGGCGGCCAACAAAGTCTTCACTAATTTTGGGGACCGAATCATAAAAAACTCCTTTAGATTTAAAAAACAACTCAAAACACAAAAACTCACCGAAACCTACCCCGACAACTAATTTCCCCGAACCGAGGGGTGCCAAAACGCTGCCTTGCGCTCCAACTGGACAAGCAAGGCATAGGCCAACGAACCTGTCACCGCTGCCACCACAATGGAGCCCCACACCAGCGGCATGTTCATCTTGCCCGCTTCAGTCGATATGCGAAAGCCAATGCCCTGCGTGGGCGAGCCAAAATACTCTGCCACGATAGCGCCAATCAAAGCCAGCGTCGCATTAATCTTCAGCGCACCAAACATGAATGGCAATGCTGCTGGCAACCTGAGCGCCAACAATGTTCGCCAGTAACTGGCAGCGTAACTGTGCATCAATTCAAGCTCCAGTTTGCCAGCCGCTTTGAGCCCGGCAAGGGTAGAAACCAGCATGGGGAAAAACGTCATCAACACCACCACAGCGGCTTTGCTGGGCCATTCAAAGCCAAACCACATCACGGCAATTGGCGCCACGCCGACTAACGGAATCGCGCTGGTCAATGATGCAATCGGCAGTAGCCCGCGCTGCAAAAAAGGCATGCGGTCGATCGCCACGGCTACTGCAAAACCCAGGCCGCAGCCCAACGCCCAGCCAATCAACACCGACTTGACAACGGTTTGTACAAAATCGCCCCACAGCTTGGGCGCATTGTCTGCCAGCGATTGCGCAATCAATGATGGCGGCGGCAAGATAACGCGCGGCACGCCAAACGCCACCACCAACACTTGCCAAAAGTAGACCAGCCACAGGCCGAACAGCGCAGCGGTCAGCAGACCAACAAAACGCTCGCCATAGCGTTGGCCATCGAGAGCAGCAACACATTGCACGCTGTACACAGCCGCTGCGGCCAACAGCACACAAGCTGGCCAGAAAAAGGCGCTGACTTTGCCTTCAGAGTCACCCACAGCAGGCAAAAATTGCAGCAGTGAAAGCGCAGCTATCGCGCACGCAAGCAAGACCAAAGCGGTCTTTTTCATAGCCCGCCCCGCGAACGCAGCACCATGCGCTCTACCAAAGCAACTGCCGCAGTCAGCACCAGGCCCAGCAGCGCCGACATGACCAGCGCCGACCAGATTTGCACCGTGTTGCCGTAGTAAGAACCCGTCAGCAGCCTGGCACCCAGCCCGGCTTCAGCGCCGGTTGGCAGCTCGGCCACCATGGCACCCACGAGCCCGGCAGCCACGCCCACCCGCAGCGCGGGGAACAAAAACGGCAGCGCAGCAGGCAAGCGCAAAAACCAAAGCGCTTGCCATTTGCTGGCCGCATAGGTGTGCATCATTTCCGTTTCAATTACTTGGGGAGAGCGCAAGCCTTGCACCATCGCCACCGTGACCGGGAAAAAGCACAAGTACATGGCAATCGTGGCCTTGGGCGCAATGCCTGAAAAGCCCAGGCTACCCAAAATGATCAGCACGATAGGCGCAATCGCCAGCACCGGCACGGTTTGCGAGGCAACAATCCAAGGCAGCAGCGCCCGGTCAAGCGTACGCGAATGAACAATCAGCACCGACAACACCAAACCCAGTGCCGTGCCCATGACAAAGCCAGCCAACGTCGATTGCGCGGTGATGTAAGCGTGAAACAGCAAATTACGTGGCGATGTTAACGGCCAGTCGACCAGGCTTGACCACAAATCAAGCGCCACTTGATGCGGTGCGGGCAGCAAAGGCCGCTCCATCTGCATGGTGGCTTTAAAAAGATCAAAACCCGTCCAAGCGCCCGCTGGCTCAAAATTATTCATCACCCGCTCAACCGCGCCAGGTGCGTTCATGCCCCACGCGCCTGCGTACCAGGCCAACAGCACAAAGACCAACACCACGGCAATCGGTAAGCCGTTGAACGTCAAGTTTTGGATCAACCGCTGCGGCAGCGATGAACGTAGCGCAGCGTCAGCCATGGTGCCCATCCGCCAAAGCCTCACGCACTTCGTGGGCCAGGGCTACAAATTCTGGTGTGTCTTTCAGGCCCTGATGGCGCTCATCGGGCAGCGTTGATTCAATCACTTTCACAATCCGCCCCGGGCGCGGCGACATCACCACGATGCGGGTTGACAAATACACCGCTTCGGCAATCGAATGCGTCACAAATACCACCGTGCGGCGCTCTTTTTGCCACAACTGCTGGAGCTGTTCGTTCAATCGGTCACGTGTGATTTCATCCAGCGCGCCAAAGGGCTCGTCCATCATCAAAATACGCGGCTCAAACGACAGCGCACGTGCAATCGACACCCGCTGCTGCATACCGCCAGACAGTTGCCACGGGTATTTTTTTTCAAAACCCGTCAAGCCAACGCGGGCTAAATATTCAGTGGCAATCCGGTTAGCTTCGTCTTTGCCTTTGCCTTGAATTTGCAAAGGCAACGTGACGTTGGCCAACACATTGCGCCACGGGAACAAGGCAGGCGCTTGAAACACGTAGCCGTAAGCCCTGTTCAAACGCGCTTGAGCGGGGCTGACGCCGTTGACCAACACGCTACCGTCGCTGATTTTTTCGAGGTCAGCAATCACGCGCACCAGCGTGGTTTTGCCGCAGCCCGAGGGGCCAATCAAAGAAACAAATTCACCAGCCGCCACATTCAGGTCAATGTTGCTAAGGGCACGCACTGGCGAGTCAGCAGTCTGGTACACCACGCTGGCGTTTTTAACCTCAATGGCCAAATCGGTAGAGGCGGCGCGGCCTGAATGAATGTCTGTTCTTGTCATGAAAACACGTGGGTCGCGTCGTAGGATGTGGCACGTCGTGGCCTGAGCAAATTCGAAAGGAAGGAGAAAGCCAGATTAAACCCCAGACTTAACCGATTGGTCAGCTTTTGCACGCGAATTTCGTGCCAGTAGTTACCCGCAGTGGACCGACTTACTTCCTATTTTCTGTCTGATTATTGATATTTTAAAACTCCAGACCAACAAAAACGGGCGTAAGCAGCTACTATTTTAATAGCTGTCAGCTATCCATCAAAAACACTTATGACCCGATACGTAGCGGGCTAAACAGGCTGTCAAGCGCTGCAAGCGCGCTGTGCGCGGCCAGCACGCTGGACTTGGGATTGGCCACGTCAGGCACGCCCACGGTGGTCATTGAAAGCTCGGCCGACTTGCTTTTTACCGTAATGCTGTGCATGTTGCCAGCGACCAGCGGGTCGGCCCAAATCTCGCAGCGCGTCGCTCGTGTGCCGCAAGCAGCAAGGCTCAAGGCCACCGCCACATTGACGTTTTGCGGGAAGCCCAAGGCTGCCTCGTGCGCTGTGCCTTTGAAGATCAGGGTCGGCTGGGTGATGGCAGCCAGGTCAATCGCATGCGCAGTGACGTAAGGCGCACCGGCCAAACCCGCCGGTCGCTTGCGATTCACGATCAGGCAGTCGGTGATGCCGTCGCGGCGCATGGCCCGTACAGCGTCCAGCCCCATGATGGCACCTGTGGCCACCACCACCTTGACTCCGCCCGCCTCGGCATTGGCCATTAAGGCCTGCTGCTTGAGCAGCGCCGCCGCACTCAAAACAATCACGGTTTTACCGCTGTCAACCAGCGATTCAGCCAATGCGGCAAACGCGGCTGGCGCAAGGCATTCAATTACCACGTCGGCCAAGCTGGCCAATTGGTCGCTTCGGCAAACCCGCGCATCGCTTTGCTGGCCCTGCAAGTACAGCGTGAGTACATCGATTTGCTGGCTGCCCACTGCCACAAGCTGGTAGCGCGGATCCTCAATCAGCGCCTGCACCACGATTTTTCCCAGCGCACCCCATCCTGCAACGGCGACTTTGGGACGGATTTGGCGCGTAGTGAGCATTGCGATAGCTTTCTGGTTTGGCGAGCTGTTTCACAGGAACAGCGTCTGGTCGGGTTTGTGCCGATAGATCCACCGCTTTCGGTTTGCTACGCTGAAATTGGCTTCCAGTGGCTATTGGCGAAAAGCTATTGGCGCGCAAATTGCTTTGACCGATTCTGATCGATTGTCTCTCTGCATTATTAATTTTTCACCGGAACCCGCATGACAAAATTTAATTGCCTTCAAGCACACGCCACACCACTGCGCAGCTTTTTACTCGCAACGGTGGTTGCCCTGCCCTTCATGGCCGGCACCGCTGCGGCGCAAGAAAAAACGCTGCGCATCGCCATGACGGCGGCCGATATTCCGCGCACGCTGGGGCAACCTGACCAGGGGTTTGAAGGTAACCGCTTTACCGGTATCCCAATGTACGACTCACTTACCCAGTGGGACTTGTCTAAATCCGACGCCGCCAGCGTACTGATTCCGGCCCTCGCCACGAGCTGGGCGGTTGACGCAAAAGACAAAACCAAGTGGGTGTTCAAGCTTCGCCCAGGGGTGAAGTTTCATGATGGCTCAGACCTGAATGCCGACTCCGTGGTGTGGAACGTGCGCAAGGTGCTCGACAAGGACGCTGCGCATTTCGACGCCAGCCAGGTCGGCGTGACAGCATCGCGCATGCCAACATTGCGCAGCGCCGTGAAAATTGACAACCTGACAGTGGAGTTGACGACCAGCGAGCCGGATGCTTTCTTGCCTATCAACCTGACCAATCTGTTCATGGCCTCGCCCGCGCATTGGCAAAAAAAGTTTGACGCTGCGCCTGCCGCACAAAGTCCGGCGGACAAGGCAAAAACCGCATGGACGGCATTTGCAGCCGATGCTTCGGGCAGCGGTCCGTTCAAGATGACCCGTTTCGTGCCGCGTGAGCGTCTGGAAATGGCTGCGAACAAAAGCTACTGGGACCCAAAGCGCACACCGAAAATTGACAAGGTGGTGATGCTGCCCATGCCAGAGGCAAACGCCCGCACCGCCGCCCTGCTTTCAGGCCAGGTCGACTGGATTGAGGCACCGTCGCCTGATGCTATTGGAGCAATTCAGGGTCGCGGCAACAAGCTTTACTTTAACCAGCAGCCGCACGTGTGGCCGTGGCAACTCTCGTTTGCTGAAGGCTCACCGTGGCTCGACAAACGCGTCCGCCAGGCCGCCAACCTGTGCGTAGACCGCGGCGGCATGCTGAAACTTTTGGGCGGCATGATGGGTGTACCCAAGGGCACAGTCACCCCCGGACACCCGTGGTGGGGCAACCCGAAGTTTGACATTCGCTATGACCCTGAAGCCGCTAAAAAGTTGATGGCTGAAGCCGGGCACAGTGTGGCAAAGCCACTCAAGGTGAAGGTACAAATTTCAGCTTCAGGCTCAGGCCAGATGCAGCCCTTGCCAATGAACGAGTTTGTGCAGCAGTCACTCAAGGGCTGCGGCTTTGATGTGCAGTTCGACGTGATTGAATGGAACACGTTGTTTACCAACTGGCGCAAAGGCTCAAAAGACCCATCGGCCAACGGCGCAAATGCGATCAACGTGAGCTACGCGGCGATGGACCCGTTTTTTGCGATGGTGCGTTTCACCAGCACCAAAGCCTTTCCGCCGGTATCGAACAACTGGGGGCATTTTGGCAATGCAGAATTTGACAAACTGATCGCCGACGCGCGCACCAGTTTTGATGAAAAAGGCCGCGACGCCGCGCTGGCAAAGCTGCACGCCCGCATCGTGGAAGAAGCGCCGTTCGTATGGATCGCGCATGACGTTGGCCCGCGCGCCATGAGCCCAAAAGTCAAAAATGTGGTGCAGCCACGCAGCTGGTTTATAGACATCGCCACCATGACAATGGACTGATTTCGCTTCCCGTTCGAAGCGATAACTGCGTTGCTTCGTCTTGTCGTGCCACGGCACTTCCTGCGACTTTGCGCCTTGTTATCGCTTCGAACGGAAACCGAAATGACCCTGTTTTAGGCTTTGTTTTCTTACCTGATCCGCCGCATCACCTACGCCCTGCCCACCATGCTGGGCGTGGCACTGGTGTGTTTTGCGCTTGTGCATCTGGCGCCCGGTGACCCGCTGGTGTCGATTTTGCCGCCGGATGCATCGCAAGAACTGGCTGCGCAAATGCGCGAGCTGTATGGCTTTAACCGCAGCTATCCCGAGCAGTTTGCAGGCTGGGTATGGCGCGCCCTTCAAGGTGATCTGGGTACGTCGATTGCCAGTGGCAGACCGGTAGCGACCGAAGTGATTCGTGCGGTAGGCAATACGCTGCGGCTGGCGGCGGCTGCTACGCTGATTGGCTTCGTGCTGGGTTGCCTGTTTGGCTTTGTGGCGGGTTACTTTCGCAACTCGTGGGTGGACCGCGCTGCATCGGTGCTGTCGGTGCTGGGTGTGAGTGTGCCGCATTACTGGCTCGGCATGGTGATGGTCATTGTGTTTGCCGCCAACCTGAACTGGCTTCCCGCCACCGGCATGGGCAGCGGCGATGCGTGGGCCTGGGACTGGGAGCACCTCAAATACATGGTGCTGCCGGCAGTCACCATGTCGGTCATTCCAACTGGCATCATTGCGCGCACGGTACGGGCTTTGGTCGCCGATTTGCTGGACCAGGAGTTTATTGTTGGCCTGCGCGCCAAGGGTCTGACGCAATTCGGCATCTTTTGCCATGTCGTCAAAAACGCTGCGCCCACTGCGCTGGCGGTGATGGGCTTGCAGTTGGGTTACCTGCTGGGCGGCTCCATATTGATTGAGACTGTTTTTTCATGGCCAGGCACTGGGTTTTTACTGAACTCCGCCATCTTCCAGCGCGACTTGCCGTTGCTGCAAGGCACTATTTTGGTGCTGGCAATGTTTTTCGTGGTGCTCAATTTGCTGGTAGACGTAGTGCAGACTCTGCTCGACCCCCGCATTGCGCGGACTTGATACATGACAGCATTGACTGCACCCCAACTGGCCGTACAACCCCTGGAGCGCTCGCCAGGTTACTGGCGCTCGGTCGTCACGCGCCTGCGCAAAGACAAGGTCGCGCTGGGCGCAGGCGGCGTAATTCTGGTCTTGCTCCTGATGGCGCTTTTTGGCCCGTACATCGTCCCCGCCGACCCGTACCAGTCCTCTATTTTGGGCCGGCTCAAAGCCATCGGCAGCCCCGGCTTTCCGCTGGGCAGCGACGAGTTGGGCCGCGACATGCTGTCGCGCCTTATCGTTGGCGCACGCTTGTCACTGTTCATCGGGCTGACGCCCGTGATGCTTGCGTTTGTGATCGGCACGTTCATTGGCTTGCTGGCAGGCTATGCAGGCGGCTGGACCAACAGCGCCATCATGCGCACGATTGACGTGTTTTACGCTTTTCCGTCAGTGCTGCTGGCGATTGCTTTGTCTGGTGCGCTGGGAGCGGGTATTTTTAATTCGCTGATATCGCTGACGATTGTTTTCATACCGCCGATTGCCCGCGTGGCTGAAAGCGTGACCACCCAGGTGCGCATGCGCGACTATGTGGAATCCGCCAGAGCCACCGGCGCAAACGCCTTCACGATTGTGCGAGTGCATGTGCTCGGCAACGTGCTCGGGCCGATTTTTGTCTACGCCACCAGCCTGATTGCGGTGTCGATGATTCTGGCCTCCGGCCTGAGCTTTTTGGGCTTGGGCGTCAAGCCGCCAGAGCCTGAGTGGGGCCTGATGCTCAATACATTGCGCACTGCGATTTACACGCAGCCGTGGGTGGCAGCGCTGCCGGGGGCGATGATTTTTATCACGTCGATTGCATTCAACATGCTGTCAGACAGTTTGCGTGCAGCGATGGACAACAAGCAATGAAGAGCCACCGATGAGCACGCAACCGCTCCTCAGCATCAAAGCGCTGACCAAGCACTTTCCGCTCAAGAAAAACATCTATCAGAGCTTGTTAAATAAGGGGGATGTGGTGCGCGCCGTTGACCACATTGACTTTGACGTGATGCCCGGAGAAACGCTCGGGGTGGTCGGTGAGTCGGGTTGCGGCAAAAGCACCACCGCACGTTTGCTGATGCAGCTCATCAACCCAACCGCGGGTGAGGTGATTTTTGACGGTGCACTGGTCGGTGGGCGCGACCTGCCCCTGAAGGAATTCAGACGCCAGGTGCAAATGGTTTTTCAAGACAGTTACGCATCACTGAACCCGCGCCTGACGATTGAGGACTCGATTGCCTTCGGCCCGCAGGTGCACGGTGTGTCAAAGCAGGACTCGCTTGCACGTGCGCATGATCTGTTGGAGCGCGTCGGCCTTGCGCCCGCACGGTTCGCCGCGCGCTATACGCACGAACTGTCGGGTGGGCAGCGCCAGCGCGTCAACATTGCACGGGCATTGGCACTGCAGCCGCGCGTGGTGATCCTGGACGAGGCGGTATCGGCGCTTGACAAGTCTGTTGAAGCCCAGGTGTTGAACCTTTTGCTGGACTTGAAAGAAACGTTCAAGCTGACCTATGTTTTCATCAGCCATGACCTGAATGTGGTGCGTTACATCAGCGACCGGGTGATGGTGATGTACCTCGGCCAAGTGGTGGAAATTGGCCCGGCTGATGCCCTGTTTGACAACCCGGCACACCCGTACACGCGGGCACTGCTGTCCTCGATTCCGGCGATGGACCCCGCGCACCGCACCGAGAAAGCGGCCATTGCAGGCGACCCGCCGAACCCGATCAACCCGCCCAGCGGCTGCCGTTTTCACACCCGCTGCCCGGTGGCGCAATCCGTGTGTTCACAGCGCGTACCCACGCTGGGTAACGCGCACAGCGCACATCCTGTGGCTTGCCTCATGTACGAGCCGGGCAGTGGCTACCAAGCAGAAGTACGTGCAGCCAAAAAAGCCGAAGTCACCACATGACAACGCCCTACGTATCAATTGAAAATCTGAACGTCACCTTCACCGGCGGCGCGCGTCCAGTCAAGGCTGTCAATGGTGTCGACCTCCGAGTCAATCGCGGCGAAGTGGTAGCGCTGATTGGCGAGTCCGGCTCTGGCAAAAGCGTTACGCTGCGCTCTGTACTGCGGCTGCACAACGAACGCCGCACAACGATTACTGGCAGTATCAAAGTGGGCGAGCAAGACGTTCTCAAGCTCGCGCAAGCGCAGCTGGCGAACTTTCGCGGCAAAACGGCCTCCATGATTTTTCAGGAACCGCTGCTGGCCCTGGACCCGGTGTATTCGCTCGGCGCGCAGATCATTGAGTCGATTCGCCGCCACGAAAGCGTCAGCCATGCCGATGCGCACAAACGCGCACTTGAATTGTTCGAACGGGTGCGCATCCCGAGCGCGGAGCGGCGGCTGGACGCCTATCCGCACGAGATGTCGGGCGGCATGCGCCAGCGCGCCATGATTGCGCTGGCCCTCAGCTGCAAGCCGCAATTGCTGCTGGCTGATGAGCCAACCACCGCACTGGATGCAACGGTACAAATTCAGGTGCTGCTGCTTCTGCGCGAGCTGCAGCGCGAGTTTGGCCTGTCGGTTATTTTTGTGACGCACGATATTGGCGCAGCCGTTGAAGTGGCTGACCGCATAGCGGTGATGTACGCCGGCCGCATTGTTGAAGAAGGCCCGGTGGCTACGCTGCTGCGCGCGCCGCGCCACCCGTACACGATGGCGCTGCTGCGCAGCCGCGCGCACGGCGCCATGGAAAAAACCGATGGCAAACGCCCGCGCCTTCAAACCATTGCCGGTGCACCGCCAGATCTGAGCTTGCTGCAAACCGGCTGTGCGTTTGCCCCGCGCTGCGCACTGGCCAACGAAGCCTGCAACCAAACCCAACCCGAAGTAACCGCAATCAGCACTGGCCACAGCGCACGCTGTTTGCGACTTGACGCAACGCAATGAACATCATCGTTATCAACCCCAACACGACTGCGGTGATGACGTCCCGCATTGCCGCAACTGCGCAAACCGTGGCCCAACCCGGCACACACATCATCGCCATCCAGCCCAGCGCGGGGCCCGCGTCGATTGAAGGTTATGCCGACGAAGCCATGGCCGTTCCGCACATGCTGGAGGCGATGTTTGCCGCGCAGACCCAACACACCGAAGTTGCGGGCTATGTAATTGCCTGCTTCGACGATACGGGTCTGGACGCAGCCCGCTGCGTACTCGATGCGCCTGTGGTGGGCATTGGCGAAGCGGCTTGCCACCTGGCATCACTGATTGCAGCGCGGTTTAGCGTCGTGACCACGCTTGGCCGCTCGGTCAGCCCGATTGAACACAACCTGGTGAAATATGGCCTGGCTTCGCGCTGCGCGCGGGTGCGTGCGGCTGAAGTGGCGGTGCTAGACCTGGAAGACGCTGCATCAGATGCCTACGCCCAAATTTCAAACGAGGTACGCATCGCGTTGAAGGAAGACCGCGCCGAGGCCATCGTGCTCGGCTGCGCCGGCATGACCAACCTGGCCGAACGCCTCTCAAACGAACACGGCGTGCCGGTGATTGATGGCGTGGGAGCTGCAGTTAAATTGATTGAAAGCCTGGCTGGGCTGGGCCTGAGAACCAGCAAACGCACAACGTATGCGCCGCCGCGTGCCAAAGCGTATGCTGGCAATCTGCCGAACTTCATTGCCTGAAACAGAACACCTCGATATGCCACTCATCAACGACACCGCACACGCCTTTTTGCCCTACCCTGATGCGCCAGTGCCGCACGCTAGTGCCGGGCCTTTGAGTGGCCTGTGCTTTGGGGTTAAAGACCTGTTTGATGTGGCCGGTTACCCAACCGGCGGCGGCCAGCCGTTTGTGTTGGCGATGTCGGGCATCAAAACCACCACCGCACCCACCGTGCAAAAGCTGCTTGATGCTGGCGCGCGCTTTATTGGCAAAACCGTTACGGACGAGCTGGCGTTTTCGATGAACGGCAACAACGCACATTTTGGTGCGCCGATCAATGGCGCTGCGCCTGATCGCATTTCGGGCGGATCGTCTTCGGGTTCGGCATCAGCGGTGTCGAACAACTTTTGCGATTTTGCGTTGGGCACTGACACCGGCGGCTCGGTGCGCGCCCCCGCCAACCACTGCGGCCTGTACGGCATACGGCCCACGCATGGGCGCATCAGTCTGGCGGGCGCGCTTGATTTGGCCCCCAGCCTGGACACTTGTGGCTACTTCGCACGCGATGTTGAAACCTTTGCGCGTGTGTCCCATGTTTTGCTGGGAGCAGACGTTGCGCCGCTGCTGGCAAAAATCAGGCTCTTGAGGCCGCTGGACATTTGGGCCATGCTGGATGCGGACGTGACCGCTGCGCAAGCTGGGCCGCTGGCGCGCGTGCAGGCGGCACTGGGCGCTGCGCACGACACCAACGTGATTCTGGACGACATTGACACGCTTTTTTGGCGCTTTCGCCACATCCAAGGGCGAGAAGCCTGGATGGTCGATGGCCCGCTGATTGAGCGCTTTTGCCCACCGCTTGGCCCCGGCGTTGCCGAGCGGTTTGCGTGGTCAAAAACCGTGACCGACGCACAGTTTGCGCAGGGCACGGTGTACCGCGAGCGCTTTAAAAAACACCTGGCCGACTTGCTGGGCAACGACGGCGTACTGGTGATGCCGACTATGCCTGACATCGCTCCGTTAACGGGCGATGGTGGCGAAAAGATGGAAAGTTACCGCAACCGCTCGCTGCAAATGCTGTCTGTTTCCGGTTTGAGTGGATTTCCGCAGATATCTTTGCCACTGGGCGAGCGCCAAGGCGCGCCGCTGGGCATATCGCTCCTCGGCCCTGCAGGCAGCGACTTGAGCCTGGTCAAGCTGGCGCAACTGATTGCAGCGCAAGCTGCATAAATTCCGGCGGCACGGTAATGCTGACCGGCTCGCTCAGGTTGGCCATATCGCAATCGACGCCTTGCGCGCTGCGCTCAATGACCATAAAGCTGGAAGCTTGCAGCGCTAAAAGCGAGTGGTGCCACACGCCGGCACGCAGCGTAACGGCCTGGTGACCATCGACCGCAAACGCTGCCAGGGTTGATTCGTCTGGCCGGGTGTCGTCGAGTGCGCCCAGCGCCACCAACACCACGTAACGCGCGCCAGCCAGCGGGATAAAAGTTTGCGTGCCCAAGCGGTGCCGCTCAATTTCAATCCACGGCCCAGCGGGGTTGCGGGGATGCGCTTTAAACAACGCGAGACAGGGCCTGCCGCCGTCAGCATTGAGGTCGAGCCCGGATTGCCCATCCAGACGCTCCGCGCTGGCGGCGTTGATGGGAGTACCTGCGCCGTGTGTGGCGTCAATCAACCAGCCGTAGCGGGCAAAGGCGTGCGTACTGATGGGTAACGCGTGCAAGGTACGCATGGAAGGAAAAGCGCTAAAAAACAGTCAAATATGCCTTTTGCCCAATAAATATGGGCGCAAGCAGCTACTTATTTAGTAGCTGCTTGCGCCCGTATGGGGCTGTTCAGATCAGCTTTTTATGCTGCTTTCTTGGCCCACGCACTGCACCAGCCTTTAGAAGCTACTTGCTTGCCAGCAAACAACGGGCAGCCGCCTTGGGCCGAGCCTGCCGCGCCTTGGTACAACGCGCAGTTCGAGCAGGCCGAGCCAGCAACATATTGCGCGTATTTGGTTTTGTCGGCTTTTGAAGCGTCAGCGACGTAGCCGAGGCCCACCGCTGCTGGGTCTTTCTCGTCAAGCAGCGGGCCGGTGGCGGCTGCTGCTGGCGACGCAGGTGCGGCTGCAGGTGTGGGCTCTGGCATTGGCGTTGCGGCCACCGGCGCTGGAGCTGGTGCAGGCGTTGGCGCCGGGGCGGCAACGTCAACCGGCTTTTTTTCGCCACATGCGGCTAACAGCGCGGTCGCACCGGCAGCAGTCATTAAAGGCAGTGCCGGAACAATCCTGATAATTTGGCGACGGGTATTCATAAAAAGTGTCCTTTGGCTTTTGGCTAATTGGATGTAAATAAAAAACTGACTGGCGAATGCTAACGCGCAATGTGAACTCGCGCGTAACTGAATATTAATTTCCCACTAGCTGCGTCGCCGTAGGACTAAAGCGCCGCTTTTTGCAGGCGTGCAAAAACGCGCCAGAACGCCGCATCTTGCGCGGTGGTGAAGTTAATGCGCATCAGCTGGCTAGGCGCACGCTGTGCGTAAAACAGCCCGCCGGGGGCAATCAGGTAGCCCTCATCCAGCAGCCGTCCGGCCAGCGCGTCGGTGTCGACGCCAGTGTTGACCCAGCCAAACAAGCCTGCCGGTTCGGCCGCAAACGTGCAGCCGTGGGCAAGCGCCAACTTCACCGTGCGCGCACGCGCCTGCGCCAGCCGCGTGCGAATGCGCTCGGCATGGCGGCGCAGTTGGCCCTGCTCAATGCACGATGCCAACGCCTTTTCAAGCAGCGCAGGTGTGGTCAAGGTCGTCAGCAATTTGGTGTTTTCCAGCCGGGTGACCAATTCTGGCGGCGCTGCCAAAAAACCAACCCGCCAGCCGGGGACCAGAATTTTGGCAAAACCGCTGACGTAAATCGTGCGCTGCAACCCGTCAAGCGCGCAAAGGCGCGTGGCGTGCTCGGGCGCCAGGTGGCTGTAGGTGTCGTCTTCACAAATATAAAAGCCGTGCGCGTTAGCGAGTTGCAGAACCCGGTGCGCACTGCCGGGGCTGATGCAGTAGCCAGTGGGGTTGTGAAACACGCTGACGCTGACGAACAGCTTGGGCGCGTGCAATTTGCAATAGCGCGCCATCACATCCAGGTCAGGGCCATCGGCGCGCCTTGGTACGGGCAAGATGCGCATGCCCAGCGCGGCAAGGCGGGCAAACTCGACTGACCAGCCGGGCTCTTCCACCATTACGGCATCACCGGCCTTTAAAAGCGTGCGGCTGACCATGTCCAGTGCATGCGTGGCGCCAATGGTGGTGATGATTTGTTCAGCACCGGCATGCACATTGAGTGTGCCGAGCTTTTGCGACAGCGCCTGGCGCAAGCTGCTGTCGCCCTTCGGGTCCCCGTAGCGGAGCGATGTTTCTTTGAGCGCGGCGCTGGTGGTGAACTTGCGTACCGCTGTTGCTAGAAAAGGCGTTTCCAGCCAATCCGGCGGAAATACGCCGATGCCCGGCTGGGGCCTGTTGCCACCTCGTTCAAACATACCGCGCAGCAGCGCGCTGGCGTCGATCGGCAGGCCCGGGACAAGCGGCATTTGAGCTACGTTTTTTATAGCTGTTTGCGCAAGTATTGATCGGCCTAGAGGTCTATTTTGCTCAAAAATAGCAGCAATGCCATCGCGCACGTAAAAGCCGCTGTTTTTGCGCGCCACCACCAGGCCCTGCGCCTGCAACTGGTCGTACGCCGCCACCACGGTGGATACGCTGACGCCCTGCTGCGTGGCGCACAGCCGCACCGACGGCAGGCGCGCACCCGGCGCAAGCAGCTGGCTTTTGATGCGCTCGGCAAAGCGGGCAGCGAGTTGCTCGGTCAGCGACTGAGAGGCGGTTTTCATCAACATCACGAAGCCTTCCAACAAGGGTGTACCCGTCACGCAGGCAATACAGTTTTCAAAACTGACTGCAAATCTGTACTGGTACTGTGCTGGCTTGAACTATAAAGTCAAGGCCATGAACTGGCAAGAACTCTCCGCCCTATTGGTGCTGGCCACCGCCATGAGCTTTTCACCAGGGCCCAACACCACACTGTCTACCGCGCTGGCGGCCAACCACGGCCTACAGCATGCGCTGCGCTTTGTATGCGCCGTGCCAATAGGCTGGGGCTTGCTGCTGGGTGTGTGCAATTACGGAGTTGGCGCAGTGGTCCTGGCCGTACCACTGTTGACAACGGCCGTGAAAGCCGTTGGCGTGGGTTACCTTCTATATCTCGCGTTCAAACTCCTTAACTGGGGTCGGACTCCAATTAATCTGCCGAACGCCAGCAAGATGGATGTCACGTTCATGCAGGGCGTTGCCATGCAGTTTGTCAACATCAAAGCGTGGATGCTGGCTCTGGCGATTGTCAGCGGCTGGATTGCCGGGCGAACCAACCCCGGGGAGCGTTTTGCCATCGTGCTTCCGCTGATGCTGGCATTTGCGTTTGTCAGCAACCTCACGTATGCGCTGGTGGGGGCGTTGCTCAAAGACTGGCTGGCCGGGCCGAACGGTTCTGGTCGGCGCTTGATTTGGTTTAACCGGGCTATGGCGCTGGTGTTGGTGCTGACTGCTTTTTGGATGATTTCCATATGACGAAGACCTCGCAAAAGTCCATCACCAAAGGCCTGTGGCTCGGCTTGCTGGGTATCGTGATTTTTTCAGTCACGCTGCCAATGACGCGGCTGGCTGTGGGCACGCCCGATGCACCGCAAATGTCGGGCCTGTTCATCGCCATGGGGCGCGCCGTGGCAGCGGCTGGGTTGTCGGCAGTGCTGCTGCTGGTCACCCGCGCGCCGTGGCCTGATAAAGGCGATTGGCTGCCGCTTGCCATTACTGCCATCGGGGTGGTATTTGGCTTTCCGCTTTTCACATCGATTGCCATGCGCTACGTAGAGGCCATGCACGCCAGCGTAATTGTGGGCGTGCTGCCCTTAGCCACCGCAGCAGTGGGTGCGCTGCTGCATCGCCAACGCCCATCCATCGGCTTTTGGTTGTGTGCCGGGCTGGGCAGTGCCCTGGTGGTGGTGTTTGCTGTGCTGCGTTCGGGCAGCTCCAGCCTGGGCTTGAGCTTTGCCGATTTGCTGCTACTGGCAGCCATGTTGTGCGCGGCGGTTGGCTACTGCTACGGCGGACGTTTGGCACACCACATGCGTGCTGAGCATGTGATCTGCTGGGCACTCATTATTTCGTTGCCCTTGACGCTACCTTTGAGCATCTATTCTTGGCCCGTGCAAACCATCAAGCCAAGCGCTTGGTGGGGGTTTGCGTACGTAGCGGTGTTTTCGATGTGGTTGGGATTTTTTGCCTGGTATCGCGGACTGGCGCTGGGCGGCACGGTGCGGGTCAGCCAGGTGCAATTGGTGCAACCGTTTTTATCCATGCTTTTTGCGATTGCACTGCTGGGTGAAAAGCTGGATGCAGTAACGGTTGGTTTTGGGCTGGCGGTTATTGCTACTGTGTTTATTGGTAAAAAAATGCCTGTAGGCAACCCGACAAGAACACAAAAATGAATATACAAACTATCGCCTTCAGGCGAATTGCATTCAGAGCTGAAAGATGCTCACAGCTTTGCTAACGCTTTTGAACAAATTCTCACGACGAAAACAAGATGCATATCGCCATTCTCACCTTCGACGGTTTCAATGAACTGGACTCATTGATTGCTTACGGAATGCTTAGCCGTATTTCATTGCTGGGAGATCTGGACTGGAAAGTCAGCATCGCCAGCCCCACGGAAAAAGTTACATCGATGAATGGCCTGAGCATTGATGCGCACATTGATTTAAAACAAGCCAGCGATGCTGATGCAGTCGTCATCGGTAGTGGCATGAAAACACGCGAAGTAGCCAACAACGCATCTATTTTGGATCAACTCAAACTTAACCCTTCAAAGCAGCTCATTGCAGCCCAATGTTCGGGCACTTTTTTACTCGCAAAGCTTGGCCTGATAGGTCAAATGCCCGCTTGCACGGACACAACAAGCAAGCCTTGGGTGCAAGCCGCTGGGATCAACATACTAAACCAGGCTTTCTATTCCAGTGGCAATTTGGCAACCGCCGGTGGCTGCTTGTCGGCGCAATACATATCTGCATGGCTGATCGCACGTTTGAAAAGTACCCAACATGCGCAAGAAGTGCTTCACTATTTCGCGCCTGTCGGCGAAAAAGAAATGTATGTGTCCAGAGCCATGTCTCATATTTCCACACAATCACTGTCAACCAGTCACTTGCCATGAAAGTCACCATAGACCAGGCGCTTTCACGCTTCCCAGTAGCGCCCACAGACACCTACCCAGACGGTGCACCGTTTGTATGCATGATGTCAGGCGGCACAATGAGCGTGGAAGTGTTTGCACCCAAAGACGCAGACTTGCAGCAGCCGCACGCGCAAGACGAGCTGTACTTTATTCATAGCGGCACAGGGCGGATCGTTATCAACGCTCAGCGATTTGAAGCGGCGGCAGGCGACGCATTTTTTGTTGCTGCCGGGGTTGCACACCAGTTTGAAAACTTCAGCCATGATTTTGTGACTTGGGTTGTGTTGTACGGCCCACTAGGAGGAGAGTAAATGCGATGGACACAAGCTGCACGCGCAGAAAAAATGAACCCGTCAGTGATCCGCGAGATTCTGAAGGTCACTGAAAAGCCCGGCATCATCAGTTTTGCGGGCGGACTGCCTTCACCCAAAACTTTTCCGATTGATGCGTTTGCAGCGGCTTGTAGCGTCGTGCTTAAAACCGACGGCGAAGGCGCGTTGCAATATGCGGCCAGCGAGGGCTATGCGCCGCTGCGTGAATGGGTCGCCCATTCACTGCCATGGGATGTTGACCCAGCGCAGGTGCTGATCACCACCGGCAGCCAGCAGGCGCTGGACCTGATTGCCAAAATTCTGATCGACAAAGACTCGAAAGTGCTGGTGGAAACGCCGACGTATTTGGGTGCGCTACAGGCCTTCACGCCGATGGAGCCGCAGTTTGTCAGTGTCGCCAGCGATGCCGAGGGCATTGATATGGATGATCTGAAAGCCAAGGCCAAAGATGCTCGCTTTTTGTATGTGCTGCCGAACTTTCAAAACCCGACGGGCAGATCGATGAGCGAGGCAAGGCGGGTTGCATTGAGCGCAGCCGCAGCGCAAATCGGCCTGCCGATTGTTGAGGACAACCCCTACGGTGATTTGTGGTTTGATGCGCCGCCGCCCTTGTCCCTGACGGCACGCAACCCCGATGGATGCATGTACATGGGCAGCTTCAGCAAAACCCTGGCGCCCGGATTGCGGCTGGGCTTTTTAGTTGCGCCGAAAGCGCTGTACCCCAAACTATTGCAAGCCAAGCAGGCGGCTGATTTGCACACGCCGAGTTTCAACCAGCGCATGGTGGCTGAGGTATTGAAGGGTAACTTTTTAGATCGCCACGTGCCGACGATTCGGGCGCTGTACAAGTCCCAGCGCGATGCGATGCTGACGGCACTTGGGCAACACCTAACCGGCAGTGGTGTGACCTGGAACACCCCCGATGGCGGCATGTTTTTGTGGCTCAAACTACCGCACGGGATGAAAGCCGTAGACCTGCTGCCCCAAGCCGTTGAACGCAACGTGGCGTTTGTGCCCGGTGCGGCGTTTTATGCGGATACGCCACAACACGATACCTTGCGATTGTCATTTGTCACGGCATCGGTGGAGCAGATCAACCTTGGCATTGCAGCCTTGTCTGATGTCATCAAATCCAACACACAAGGCTAACCATGAGCCAACTCAAAATCTGGGGCCGCCTGAGCTCTATCAATGTCAAAAAAGCAGTGTGGGCAGCGCAAGAATTAGGCCTGAACTTTGAGCACCATGAGGCTGGCGGCGTGCATGGCGTGGTGAAAACGCCAGCGTACATTGCGCTGAATCCAAACTCACAAATTCCTGTGATGGAAGATGGCGATTACGTTTTGTGGGAGTCGAATGTGATCACGCGCTACTTGTGCGCAAAATATGGTGCCCCCACGCTTGTCGCTTCGCGTACTACGCTGGACGTGCTCACGCCAGAGGCGCTTGCTCTTCGCGCTGTCCAAACCCGCGCAAGCGGGCTTGGAGCCGCAGCGCTCAGCCCCGAGGGGGCCGTGCCTAGCTTGGGGCGGCCCGGCGCGTCGGCGCATTCGCCGGGCAATTTCTACCCAGAAGATTTGCAAGAACGCTTTGACGCCGAGCGCTGGATGGAGTGGCAACAAACTATGATCAATCCAGCCAGCCGCAACGGCTTTTGGCATTTGATTCGCCTGCCAGCTGATCAGCGCGACCCGGCGTTGATTGCGCAGTCGAACGCTGCCGTTGAGCTGCTGATGGCTATCCTGGATACCCACTTGGCGACTCGTAGTTTCATGGTGGGCGAGCGCTTCACGATGGCCGATATTCCGCTGGGCTGCGAAGTGCATCGCTGGTTTGGCTTGCCGCAAACGCGTGAAAAGCGGCCGCACATTGAGCGCTGGTTTGCTGCGCTTTTGGCCCGGCCTGCCACTGCGGGTGTGCTTGATTTGGCCCTGGTTTAAAAGAATTGCCATGCAACAACGCTCTTTCAAACAAGTCGACGTTTTCACAGCAACGCCCTATTTCGGCAATCCGCTGGCCGTGGTGCTGGATGGCGGCGGGTTAGACGACGCAGCCATGCAGCGCTTTGCGCAATGGACCAATCTATCGGAAACGACTTTTGTATTGCCGCCCACGCAAGCCACTGTCGACTATCGTATTCGCATCTTCACGCCGGGCGGCGAATTGCCGTTTGCCGGCCACCCCACGCTGGGCAGTTGCCACGCCTGGCTGGAAGCAGGTGGGCAGCCGAAGAGCAAAGAGGCCATCGTGCAGCAGTGCGCCAAAGGCTTGATCAACATCCGCCGCGATCCTGGTGGCAAACGTCTGGCTTTTGCAGCGCCCAGCCTGACGCGCTCTGCACCCAGCCCGATGGCACTGGCACAAGTGGCCAGCGCACTTGGCATCAAGGCCACGCAAATTACTGCTGCCCAATTGCTCGACAACGGCCCAATGTGGCTGGGGCTGCTGCTTGACAGAGTTGAAACAGTTTTGCAATTGCTGCCCAACCACCAGGAGTTGGCCAGGCTCAATATCAAAGTTGGCGTGGCTGGCATCTACCCAACTGAGCCATCCCCATTGATTGGCAGAGCCAACCGCGAAGCCCAAGCTTTCACGCAAAGCGAATCAACACCCAGCCCCGACCTTGAAGTACGCGCTTTTGCAGCTTGCATGGGCATCAATGAAGACCCAGTAACAGGCAGCTTGAACGCCAGCCTGGCCCAGTGGCTGATGGCCGATGGTTTCGTGGACGAACACTTCACAGCGTCGCAAGGCGTGTGCATGGGCCGCGCCGGGCAGGTTGATTTGCAACGTGACTCTGTTGGTCAGGTGTGGGTGGGTGGCCAATCTGTCACTTGCATTGACGGAACGGTCACACTTTGACAGCGCAAGTTGACCACTTGGTCGTCGCTGCCAGCACCCTGGAAGAAGGCATGGCTTGGTGTGAAAAGACACTGGGCATCACGCCCGGTCCGGGTGGCGAGCACCCGCTGATGGGAACGCACAACCGGCTTTTTTCAATTGCCAGGCCGCAGTTCCCCAAGGCGTACTTTGAGATTATTGCTATTAATAAAGAAGCTGCTAGCGCCCGTATTCAGTGCGTAAAGCGGTGGTTTGACCTTGAAAACGAAGTTCTACAGCTCCGTTTGAAACAAAACGGCCCGCAACTGGTTCATTTTGTCGCCAGCACGCCTCACGCCGCACCGGCGTTGCAAGCTCTGGCAAAACTTGGCATCGACCGTGGCGAGTTGCTTGCGGCGTCGCGCATGACTGCAAACGGTTTGCTGTCCTGGAAAATCACCGTCCGTGACGACGGCCAGCGCCTGATGCACGGCACGCTGCCGACCCTGATTGAATGGGGCGATGTTCACCCGACCGCGCACATGGCTGCATCGGGTGTGACGCTGCAATCGTTGACGGCCAGCCAGCCAGATACAGAGAAGATTTGCGCAGCCTATGCCGCCATTGGTTTGCTTGGCGTCGATGTAGTGCAAGGCCCACCCTATTTGATCGCCATGCTGCAAACCCCGCGTGGGTTGGTCACGCTTGAATCCGGAGGACTTTGATCCGAGGCGCAGGCATATAAGCGGTGCTTGCCACTCGCAGCGTTCTCCTGAAAATGGAAGATTCATTCTTCAATTTTCAGGTTTTTTATTGGCACGGTTATCAACAAAATGCTATTAATTAAATAGCTGCTTACGCCCATATTTGATTAGCTACAGCACTTATGTGTACAGAAAACAGTTGCGCGACACGCAAGCGACAGGGCCTGAGCGCCGCGCGCGCCACAATTTGCCTATGGGAACTCTTTACCTTGTGCGCCATGGGCAAGCCTCTTTTGGCGCTGATGATTACGACGTGCTCAGCCCGCTGGGCCACCAGCAGGCCAGGCGCTTGGGCGAGCATTTCAAAACCAGCGGCATTGCGTTTGACTCTGCGCTGACAGGCACTTTGCAGCGGCAAATCAGCACGCACGCCAGCATTTGTGAAGGCATGGGCGTAGAAATGCCGCAGGCAAGCGATGCCGAACGCCGCGACGGGCCGCCCCTGGCAAGTTCAGGTCTTTCGGGGGGCAGCGAAGTACACGCAGTGGCGAGCGTGGGGACTGTCATGAGATGGCCAGGGCTTAATGAATACGACAGCCACGCCGTTATTGCCACTGTTCATGCGGGCAAACTTGAAAGACCCACCACGCCGGAAATGTACCGCCACCACTTCAGGCTGCTAAAAGATGGATTGCAACAGTGGATGGATGGCACCGCCAGCCCGGCGGGCATGCCGACTTACCCAGAGTTTTTGCGCGGTGTGACCGGCGCGCTTGACCATGTTCGCGCCAACTGCACCGGCAACGTGCTGCTGGTGTCAAGTGGCGGGCCGATAGCCACGGCGGTCGGGCACGTGTTGGGTTGCCCACCCCAGGCAACGATTGAACTCAACCTGCGCATTCGCAATTCGTCAGTCACTGAATTTGCTTTTAACCCCAAGCGCCACATGCTGGTGACCTACAACACATTGCCGCACTTGAATACACCCCAACACGCCGACTGGATTACATACGCCTGAACAAGCGCGGTGATCTCACCAGCTCTAAACTGACGGCATGGCTAACACGCTTTTCGTCGTCTGGTTTAAAAAAGACTTGCGCTGGCACGACCATGCGGCGCTGAGCAATGCGGCGGCCTGGGCGGCTGAGCGTGGTGGTACGGTGCTGCCGCTGTGGGTGTATGAGCCCGCCATGTGGCAGCAAAGCGATATGGCAGCGCAACACGCAGGTTTTGCCAACGAATGCCTGAACGAGCTGGATGCGTGGATAAGCCAAGACAGCGTCGGGCAAAACCAACTTTGCCGCATGCATGGTGAGATGCAGGATGTGCTGACCAAACTCCACACGCAACTTGGCGCTTTTACTTTGGTCAGCACGGAAGAAACTGGCAACGCCTGGAGCTACACGCGCGATGTGGCGGTGGCCGAATGGTGCAAGGCCAATGCTGTGGAATGGCGCGAGTTTCCCAGCAACGGCGTGGTGCGCCGCTTGCTGTCCCACGGCGGTGGGCGCAACCGCTGGACGCAGCACCGCCTCAAGCGCCTGCAAAGTGAAGTGCTGCCAGCGCCCGAGCGGGTCAGATGGCTTGCTGCACAAGCGCTGCATGCTCTGGACCCCTGCGGTGAAATGGCCGCGGCTGATTTGCAGCTTTCAGACGCTGACAAACCCAACCGTAAACGCGGCGGTCGTTCATTGGCACTGCATGAGCTGCACACTTTTTTAAATGAGCGCGGACGCACTTACCGCTTTGACATGTCCAGCCCGGTGACAGCGCCTGAAAGCTGCTCACGCATTTCCGCGCAACTGGCTTGGGGCACGCTTAGCATTCGCGAATGCATGCACGCGGTGGCTCGCCGCCGGACTGAACTGCAAGCACTGCCAGCGCCTGAGCGGCCAGAAGGCTTTTTACCTTCGCTCAAGAGTTTTGAAAGCCGTCTGCACTGGCACTGCCACTTTATTCAAAAGCTCGAATCTGAACCGGTTATTGAGTTGCGCAACGTCAACCGCGGCTTTGACAACTTGCGTAACGAAGGCGAGTTAACTGACGAGGAAAACGCCCGCTTAGCTGCGTGGCGCGAAGGCCGCACCGGCTACCCGTTTATCGATGCCTGTATGCGCAGCTTGAACGCCACGGGTTGGATAAATTTCAGAATGCGGGCCATGCTGGTGAGCTTTGGCGCATACCAGTTATGGCTGCACTGGCGGCATTTGGGCATGCACCTGGCGCAGCAATTCACCGACTACGAGCCCGGCATTCACTGGAGTCAGTGCCAGATGCAATCAGGCGTGACCGGCATCAACGCCATCCGCATTTACAGCCCGACCAAACAAAGCCATGACCAGGACCCAACGGGCGTATTTATTCGGCAGTGGGTGCCTGAGCTTGCCCAGGTTGAGCCCGAATTTATTCACGAGCCGTGGTTGATGCCAACGCCGCCTGCCAACTACCCTGCGCCGGTGGTTGAATTGAGAGCCGCGACATTGGCTGCAAAGGAAAAAATCTACGGCAAAAAAGCCGAAAAAGCGGTGCAAACCGAGGCCGCCCGGGTGTTTGAAAAGCACGGTTCGCGCAGCCCGAATCGTGAAATGGTGCGACCTAAATCAAGAGCCAAAAAGCAAGCAAAGCCAACCACGACTTCACCGCAACTAGGCTTCGAGTTTTAGCAGCTCTTTTTCGCTGTGTGCTTGCGCTGTGTGCCTGCTCTGCCGTTGAGCTAATGCCTTCGCGGGCAGTTTCGGCGTGGTGAGGTCTTGTGCATTCAGCAATTGCACCAGGCACTGCGGCCTGCCGCGTGCGCCGCTGCCAGAGTAGTCGCCCAACAAACCAGCTTGCACTTCTTTGACCTCTAAACCGCGCACGCTGGTCAAATGCGCATGCATCAAATCAATCAATTTCTCATACGCAAACTCATGGGTTTTGCCAGTGGTTTGCCACAGCCAGTCGCTGAAATTCAGGAAGTGATTGAACGCCGAGTCATGCTGTAAATCAGGTAGCAAGCCAGACGTCAAAAGCAACTTGAGCGTGCGCGTAAAACGCCCCGAATTAGCCACCATTTCCCAGTACCGCGCAAAGCGCTTGATGCGCTGCATGGTTTGAAAATCAACGGTGGCATTTTGCAAAATGGTGTACGGCGTTTGCGGGTCGTACACCATGGCGTAGTCGAGCGTGTGGCGGGTAATCGGTGTGCCGCGCAAGCGCTTTAATATGCCAAATTGAATTTCATGCGGCGCAAGCCAATACAGCTTGTCAAAACCCACCGCAAAACTTTCCAGCGTTTCGCCCGGTAGGCCAAAAATTAAATCGGCGTGCACATGGGCGTGGCTTTGCGTGACCAACCAGCGCAGGTTGTCGGCAGTTTTAGCGTTGTCTTGCCTGCGTGAAATGCGCTGCTGCACTTCGGGGTTGAAGCTTTGAATGCCGACTTCAAATTGCAATGAACCGGCAGGGAACTGCACGATCAACTCTTTCAGTTTGTCATGCAGGCTGTCGGGCACAACTTCAAAATGAATGAAGAGATCTGCCGTTAATCTGTCAAGAAAAAACTGCAAAATCCGCACCGAAAAATCCACTTTCAAGTTAAACGTTCGATCTACAAACTTGAAGTTGCGCGCGCCGCGCCGGTGCAATGCGTCCAGCTCGGCCATGAACACGTCCAGGTCAAACGCCCAAGCGGTTTTGTCGAGCGAGCTCAAACAAAACTCGCATTTGAAAGGGCAGCCGCGCGACGCCTCTACATACAGCAGGCGGTTGGCCAAGTCGTCGGCCGTGTATTCGCTGTAAGGCAGCGCAATGGCATCAAGCGCAGGTTGCTCGCCCACAATGATTTTCATCAAAGGTTGCGGGCCGTCTAGCAAAGCCCGGCACAGCTTGGGAAAGCTCACGTCGCCCCAACCGGTCACCACATGGTCAGCCAGTTGGCAAATTTCTTGGGCTTCGGTTTCAAAACTGACTTCAGGCCCGCCGAGCACCACTTTGATGTCGGGCCGCAGCGCTTTTAACAAACGCACCACCTGCGTGGTTTCGACCACATTCCAGATGTAAACCCCCAAACCAATCACTTTGGGGTTCAGCGCCAACAACTGCTCGGCAATCAATAGCGGCGGCTGTGCAATTACAAACTCAAGCAGTTGCGTTTGCGCCTTCAAGCCCGCGCCGCCATGCACGTCCATGTTGGCCAGCAGGTAACGCAGGCCCAGCGACGCGTGAATGTATTTGGCATTCAGGGTGGCCAGCACAATGGAACAAACAGAATTGGACATCACCGTATTATCTGAGTGTGCGCGGCGCGGCAGGGCGAACTTGTAATAAACCGTCGCCGAACTTGACTAACCACCAACCGTTAACACCTACCCGTTGGAACTTATGCCGCGGGCAATTGCTCTTAATCAGCATATGAACTTTCGCATTTTTAGAGCCGCTATATTTTTAATAGCTGCTTGCGCCCATTATTCGGGCGCTATAGCCCAATTTAGCTTGAATTCCAAGCCCGTTACGGGCGCAGTCGTCACCACCGACCAAGTGCGCGCCGAGCTGCTGGCCTGGGCACCTGACGGCGTAGAGCCAGGCAAACGGGTATGGGTGGGCCTGCAAATTGCGCACCAGCCCGAGTGGCACACCTACTGGAAGAACGCGGGTGATTCGGGCCTGCCGACCGTGCTGGAGTGGAAGCTGCCTGCCGGCATTGACCCCGGCGAGATTGCCTGGCCCACACCCAAAAAAATCCCGATTGGCACGCTGGCCAATTACGGCTATGAAAACACCGTTTTGCTGCCGGTGCCGCTTACCGTAGCACCCGGGTTCGCCGGTGGCAACCTCGACGTCACACTCAAAGCCGCGTGGCTGGTGTGCAAAAAAGAGTGCATTCCGCAGGAAGGCGATTTCAAGCTCAGCATTCCGGCTAAAAGCTCGTACGGCATGCACACCAGCGCGTTTGAAGCTGCCTTTGCCGCCGCTCCAAAATCCATCGCTACGGGCAGCAGCAAAATTGAAGTCGGTGCCAAGGCAATCACCGTTTCATTGAGCGGCTTGCCTGCTGCACTGCAAAACAAAACGCTGGAGTTCTACCCCGAGACCACCGGCGTCACCGAGCCTGCAGGCAAATGGACGCAAGCCTGGCAAGGCAACGTGTGGACGGCCAGCGTGCCGCTGTCTGGCCAGCGCACCGAAAGCCCAACGGTGATGCCGCTGGTGGTGGCCTTTAACGACATGGCCGTGCGCGTTGAAGCGCCAGTGACTGGGCAATGGCCCAAAGCTGCACCGGTCGCGCAAATCCCGCCTGAACTGAATACCGCGCTTAAGGCCAACGCTGCCAACGGCGCCACTCCGATTGACGCCAGCAATGCCGCGCCGCTCAGCCTGTGGGTGGCGATTTTGGGCGCGCTGGTCGGCGGTATGATTTTGAACCTGATGCCCTGCGTGTTCCCGGTACTGGCCATCAAGGTGGTGGGGTTTGTAAACGTGAAGGACCCGGCCACGCGCGTGGCCACCGGGCTGGCCTACACGGCGGGAGTGGTGTTGTCGTTTTTGGCGCTGGGTGCGCTGCTGTTGGCACTTCGTGCAGCGGGTGAGCAGCTCGGCTGGGGCTTTCAGTTGCAAAGCCCGGCGGTGGTCGCTGGCCTGGCCGTCATGTTCACACTGATTGGTTTGAACCTGGCGGGACTGTTTGAATTTGGCAGTTTTCTGCCCAGCAGCGTCGCCAGCCTGCAAGCAAAAAACCCGACGATTGATTCATTTTTATCCGGCGTATTGGCCACCGCCATTGCGTCGCCCTGCACAGCGCCGTTCATGGGCGCGTCGCTTGGATACGCCGTGGGATTGCCTGCCGTACAGGCGCTGGCGGTTTTCGGCGCAATTGGTCTGGGCATGGCCATTCCGTACCTGGTTGCCAGTGCAGTGCCTGCGGTAGCTCGCGCCCTGCCTCGCCCTGGTGCGTGGATGGTGACGTTCAAGCAGCTCATGGCATTTCCGATGTTTGCCACGGTGGTGTGGCTGGTGTGGGTGCTGGGCCAACAAAGCGGCATTGATGGCGCAGGCGCGCTGTTGGGTTTGCTGGTGCTGATGGCGCTGGCAGTTTGGGCGCTGACATTGAAGGGCCGCGCCCGTGCTGCAATTGCTACTATTTCTATAGCTGCTTGCGCCCTTGGAATATGGGCTATTGGCCCAAATGTCATTAAATTACAAGAAGCAGGTGCCACAACAAGCCAGCCCGCCAGCGGCTGGCAAGCCTGGGAGCCTGGCCGCGTTGAGCAGCTCACCGCGTCTGGCCAAAGCGTATTTGTTGACTTCACGGCGGCTTGGTGCGTCACCTGCCAGTACAACAAGAAAACCACGCTCAGCAACGCTGCGGTGCTGGCTGATTTTGATGCCAAGAAGGTCACGCTGCTACGAGCCGACTGGACGCGGCGCGACCCGGCAGTTACCGCAGCCCTCACGCAATTGGGCCGCAGCGGCGTGCCGGTCTACGTGATTTACAAGTCAGGCCGCGCCCCTAGGGTGTTGTCTGAGGTGTTGTCTGTTTCGGACATACGGGCCGAGTTGGCCAAACTTTGAGTTTTAACTTTGCAATTCTTTTAGGAGTTTTAAATATGTTGAATCGCCGCACCTTTTCATCTTTTATAGCCGCTTCAAGCACAGCGCTGGCCTTGCCGATAGCCCACGCAGCGGCAGCCACAGTTGGGCAGGTCGCGCCTGCATTTACTGCGGTAGACGCCTCGGGCAAATCGCACAAACTTGCCGACTTCAAAGGAAAGCTGGTGGTACTTGAGTGGACCAACCCCGGTTGCCCGTTTGTCGTTAAACATTACGGTGGCAACATGCAGGCGCTGCAAAAAGACTTCACCGCCAAGGGCGTGGTGTGGCTGAGCGTGAATTCCACGGCGCAAGACGCCGCAGACTACCTGGCCCCGGCAAAACTCATGGCCTGGAAAGCTGAGAAAAAAGGCAGCGCCACTGCAGTGCTGATGGACGATGCTGGCACGATTGGTCAGCTGTATGGCGCTAAAACCACGCCGCATATGTACATCATCAACCCGCAAGGCGTGCTGGTGTACGCTGGCGCGATTGACAGCGTGCCGTCAGCACGGGTAGCCGACATCAAAACCGCGACTAACTTTGTTCGCCAGGGCCTGGCCGAAGCGCTGGCAGGCAAGCCCATCAGTACCAGCACGACGCAGGCTTACGGCTGCTCGGTCAAGTACAAATCTGCCTGATGATCAGCCTGATGCATTGCGCCTGATGGTTGAGTCCACCACCCTAGAGCTGCTGAAAACCTGCCGCACCATCGCGGTGGTTGGCCTGTCAAGCAACCCTGCGCGCCCCAGCTTTGGCGTCGCGCAGTACATGCAGGCGCATGGCTACCGCATTATTCCGGTGAACCCGAATGAAGCGGAAGTACTGGGTGAGAAGTGCTACGCAACCCTTACTGCAGCGGCGCAGCACGAAACGTTTGACATGGTGAACTGCTTCAGAAACAGCGCCGACATACCGCCCATCGTCGATGAAGCGATTGCGCTCAGCGCGCTGGCTGGCATCAAAGCCGTATGGATGCAGCAAGGGGTCGCCCACCCACAAGCAGCCGCAAAAGCTGAAGCCGCTGGCTTGGCAGTGGTGCAAGACCGTTGCCTGAAAATTGAGCATCGCAACCTGCCTTGAGTTGGCGTCCACGACCCTGGGCGGCCATCCGCATTGACAATAGCGGCATCGCATATTTAAAGGTGCCAATTTTGATGCCGCAGCCGACCAATTTCCTGCCCGCCGTCAGAAGCCAATACGAGGCTCTGCCGTACCCCCCTTGCAACCCTGAAGACGACCGCACGCGGCTGGTGCAAACGTGGCTGGAAGACCTGCCCATGATCAACCACTACTGCTTTGCCGGAAAGCAGTCTTTTCGAAATGGCTTCAGGGCATTGGTAGCGGGCGGCGGCACCGGCGACGCCACCATTTTTTTGGCCGAACAGCTGCGCGCAACCAATGCGCACATCGTGCACCTGGACATGAGCAGCGCCAGCATTGCGATTGCGCGCGCTCGCGCAAACATTCGCGGCTTGACCAACATCACCTGGGTGCATGACTCGCTGCTGAACCTGCCCACGCTTGGGCTGGGCAAATTCGACTACATCAACTGCAGCGGCGTACTGCACCACCTGGCCGACCCCGATGCAGGGTTTAACGCGCTGCGCAGCGTGCTCAAAGCGCCAGGCGATAGCAATGGCAATAGCGCGGGCGATGCAATTGGAAAAAGCGCAGGCGATGCAATTGGAAAAAGCGCAGGCGCTTTGGGGCTGATGGTGTACGGCACCATCGGCCGCACGGCGGTGTACCAAACGCAGGCGCTGATGCGGCTGGTCAATCAGGGCAGTGTGCAGCCTGGCGATGTGAAAAATGAGATTGCCAATACCAAAGATATTTTGGCCAGCCTGCCGCCCAGCAACTGGTTTGTGCGCAGCCAGGACCTGCACCACGACCTGAAAATGGGCGACGCTGGCATTTACGATTTGCTGCTGCACTCGCAAGACCGCGCCTACACCGTGGGCGAGCTGTTCGACTGGCTGGGCCACAACACGGGCAGCGGCCCACTCGGTGGCCACCGCATGCATTTGAGTTTTTCTGATGTGCAGCGCGGGCGTGCAGCGTACTTGCCGCACATGGTGCTGGGCAGCAAGCCGCCCGCCATGGCGACGCAACTGCGTCAATTGCCAACGCGCCAGCAGTACGAAATGGCCGAGCTGATGATCGGCAATATCATCACGCATTCGCTGTATGCCACCTGCAGCGCGGACTGCACCGCGCGTTATGGCGATGCGCAATACATTCCCTTTTTCTACCATGAGCCACTGACCGGTGCGGACGCGGCCCGCGTTTTTGACACCAATCGCGGCAAGCCTTTCATGCTGCACCACCAGCATTCGGGCATTTCGGTGATGGTGAACCCCGGGCGCTACGGTGCCAAAATTCTGGCGCTGATAGATGGCGAAAAAAGTTTTGCAGAAATATTCGCCTGCTTTCGCGCCGATTGGAAAGGGCAGGCGGCAGCGCCCAGTGACACCACGCTTTTTGCTGATTTCCTGGAGACGTACGACACGCTGAATGCTCTGGAGCGCCTTTTACTGCGCCACCCGGACAGCCTGCGGTAGGCGTGCCAAATCGGGCTGCATCCTCGCGGATAATCCGTGGAGAAAATCAGTCTGCGCCAACCATCAACACCTTTAAAGCTATGTACGAACCCCTTCAAAACGACACCTTCATTCGCGCGTGCATGCGCCAAGCCACCGAGCACACGCCCATTTGGTTAATGCGCCAGGCAGGCCGATACTTGCCCGAATACCGTGACACCCGCGCCAAAGCCGGCAGCTTCATGGGCCTGGCCACCAACACCGACTACGCCACGGAGGTGACCCTGCAGCCGCTCGAGCGCTACAAACTGGATGCCGCCATTTTGTTCAGCGACATTTTGACCGTGCCAGACGCGATGGGCCTGGGCCTGAGCTTTGCGTTGGGCGAAGGCCCCAAGTTTGCCCATAACGTACGTGATGAAGCCGCAGTGGCAAAGCTGGCGGTGCCCGACATGGCCAAGCTGCGCTATGTGTTTGATGCCGTCACATCGATTCGCAAAGCACTCAATGGGCGCGTACCTTTGATCGGCTTTTCAGGCAGCCCCTGGACGCTGGCTTGCTACATGGTGGAAGGGGCAGGGTCAGACGACTACCGCCAGGTCAAAACCATGCTGTACCAGCGCCCTGATTTGATGCACAGAATGCTGGCGATCAATGCCGATTCAGTGGCTGAATATTTGAACGCGCAAATTGAAGCCGGCGCGCAAGCGGTCATGATTTTTGACAGTTGGGGCGGCGTATTGTCAGACGCGGCTTTTCATGAATTTAGCCTGGCCTACACCGCAAGGGTGCTGGCCAAGCTCAAGCGCAGCCACGACGGAGTGGTGATCCCGCGCCTGGTGTTTACCAAGGGCGGTGGTTTGTGGCTGGACGCCATGGGCAAGCTCGACTGCGAAGTGCTGGGCCTGGACTGGGGTGTGAATTTGGGCAGAGCCCGGGCACAAGTCGGCACAAATGACAAATCTGGAAGCAGCGCAAAAGCATTACAAGGCAATCTGGATCCAAACGTGTTGTTTGCAAACGCCACTCAGGTAGAGGCCGAAGCTATCAAGGTGCTAAACAGCTTTGGCCAGCCGCACACGGACGACAAAACCACCGGGCCAACACATATTTTTAATCTGGGTCACGGCATCAGCCAGTTCACACCGCCTGAAAATGTTGAAGTGCTGGTAAACGCAGTGCACGCTCACTCTCGCCAAATGCGACTGGCCACAGCTTGATCTGAGCACCGCTACGCTGCGAGACAGCTCAATGGCGAATTTACAGCGATCGTTAGCACAAAATTCGCCTTGTCTAGCGGTAGTTATGCACAAAAAATATGTTGCAGATTTGTGACCAAGCAGTTACCCAGCCAGCGCGCTATCAAACCCATAGCGAACGTAAGTCGTTGATTTATATAGGTTTAGTAAACTGCTTTTTTTTGTGGCAATTTGATGAAGCCCTTGATTTCAAAGGCCTCGAGCGTTTGAAGGTCAATCTATCAACAAAGTTATCCACAGAAATCTTGAAGAACTCCAAAGCACCATTAAATCAAGCACTTAGCCGTGTTTTTGCATGTGATTTAGGTGAATTGCTCCAGAGTCCGCGCTACACGGACGACCTGGCATGACTTTTTGGCTCAGTGTGGTGGTGGCCGCACCTGCGCACAGCGGTGTGGGTGGGCCGCTGACTTACAGGAGTGAGCAGCCCCTAACTGCCGGCACGCTGGTACGCGTACCGCTGGGCAAACGCGAGGTGTTGGGGGTGGTGTGGGCGCAGCTGCCAGACAGCGGCGGTCTGCTGGAAATGCAGACAAAAACCATCGCCGGCGCACTGGACGGTCTTGCACCGCTGACGGATTCCTGGCGGCGCCTGGTTGAATTTACCGCCACTTACTACCAGCGGTCTCTGGGTGAAGTCGCGCTTGCTGCATTGCCGCCGCAGCTGCGCGAGTTAACCGGCGTGCAACTGGCGCGGCGGCTCAAGCGGGCGGTTGTAGATACCAGCAGTGCTGAAAATGCTATTAATTCAATAGCTCTTAGCGCTCAGCAACAGGGCGCTATCGACCTGTTTGATACTAAAAACAGCCTGAAAACCATGCCTGCGCTGCTGTTTGGCGCTACCGGTAGTGGCAAAACCGAGGTCTACCTGCGCCTGGCGGCCTGGGCGCTGGCACGCGACGCCACCGCGCAGGTGCTGGTGATGGTGCCTGAGATCAACCTCACGCCCCAGTTACAGGCGCGGTTTACAGAGCGATTCGCGCATTTGGGTCTGGAGCGGGTTGTGCCGTTGCACAGCGGCTTGAGCCCGGCCCAGCGCCTGAAGAGCTGGCTGGCGGCACATTCTGGTCAAGCACGGTTGATTTTGGGCACGCGCATGGCCGTGCTGGCTTCGATGCCGCACCTTCAATTGATCGTGGTCGATGAAGAGCACGACCCAAGCTACAAGCAGCAAGAAGGCGCACGTTATTCGGCACGCGATCTGGCGGTGTACCGCGCCAGCATTCAAGACGGCTGTAAAGTGCTGCTCGGCTCAGCCACGCCGTCACTGGAAAGCTGGCAGGCCACTATTAGCGGCAAGTACCAGTTGCTAACAATGGCAGATCGTATTGGTGCTGCGTCTTCGCGGCACGAAAAGGCCAAGCAATTTTCCGACGGGCGCGCTTCCGAAGGAAAATTAGCCCCCTCGGGGGGCAGAGAACCAAACGAAGTGGGCGAACGTGGGGGCTTACCATTTGTTCGCGGACTGGACATGAACCACCAGCCCAAACACTGCGTCATCGCCCCGCCGCTCGTCAGGGCGATTGAAGAGCGCATCGCGCGCGGCGAGCAATCATTGATTTTTCTCAACCGGCGCGGCTACGCCCCGGTGCTGGCGTGCCACGACTGCGGCTGGAAGAGCGAATGCCCGCATTGCAGCGCCTACCGGGTTTTTCACAAAATTGACCGCACGCTGCGCTGCCACCACTGCGGCTTTACCGAACGCGTGCCACGCGCCTGCCCCACCTGCGGCAACATTGACATTGCCCCTGTCGGGCGCGGCACCGAGCGCCTGGAAGAACACCTGGCCGAGCTGCTGGCCAACACCAGACGCCCCGACGGCGGCGCAGTACGCATCGCGCGGATTGATGCCGACAGCACACGGCTCAAAGGCGCCTTGCAGCAGCAACTCGCCAGCGTGCATGCAGGCGAAGTCGATGTGCTCGTCGGCACGCAAATGATTGCCAAAGGCCATGACTTCAGGCACATCACTTTGGTGGCGGCCATCAACCCCGACGGCGCCTTGTTTTCCAGCGACTTCCGCGCACCGGAACGCTTGTTCAGCCTCTTGATGCAAGCCGGTGGCCGCGCCGGACGCGACGCCGCGCGCAGCGGGCACAGCGAGATGTGGGTGCAAACCTTTCACCCCCAACACCCGCTGTTTGCCGCCTTGAAGACCCACGACTATCCCAAGTTTGCAGAGCAGCAGCTGGAAGAACGCAAAGCCGCAGGGCTGTCACCGTTCGGCTTTTCCGCGCTGGTGCGGGCAGAAGCCAAAGCGCAAGACGTGGCACAAGGCTTCTTAAACGCAGCCATTACGGCCGCGCTTCAGGCGCAGCTGGAAGGCCACGATCACATCACCGCTTACCCGGCAGTCCCCATGACCATCCAGCGCATTGCCAACATAGAGCGCGCGCAAATGCTGGTTGAAAGTGCCTCCCGCACCGCGCTGCAACGATTTTTAGCGGCCTGGCAGCCGGTGTTGTTTGAAACGCGCAGGCAAGGCGAATTCAAGAGTTTGATCCGATGGGCGATTGATGTGGACCCGCTGGCGATTTGAGGAGAGTCGGAGCGCCTTGATATCAGGACGATTTCATTTATACTTAAATTACTTAAGTTAGTGTTTTTTGATAACCTTGATAAAGTAGATAGAAATTGAATCCAATAACCAACCCTTACACTCCGGGCGCCGGTACACAACCAAGAGAATTAGCGGGTCGGGATGAATTGCGCAATAAAGTAAGGATATGCCTTGAAAGGCTAAAGATAGGCAACTCCGCCAAAAGTGTCATTATGGTTGGCCTACGCGGAGTAGGAAAAACCGTTTTGCTTGACAAGATGCGGCAAGATGCTGAAATCATCGGCATTCACACGGTTCGTATCGAGGTGCCTGAGAACAAGTCACTTCCAGCTGTGATTGCGCCTGTACTGCGACTTGCATTGTTAAGGCTTAGCCGAATCGAGGCGGCCAAAATAGTCGCTCAGCGGGCTTTAAGAGCTCTTGCTGGGTTAGCAAAGTCTCTCAAGCTGAAATATCAGGATATTGAGGTTGGACTTGACTTTGACGTTGAACCTGGGTTAGCCGATAACGGCGATCTCGAAATTGATCTTGCGGCATTGTTCGTAGAGTCAGGCCTAGCGGCCAAAAATGCGGGCACAGTTCTCGTGCTTTTTATTGATGAGCTTCAATATATCAAGCAAGACCAATTTGCAGCCCTGATTTCAGCCCTGCATCGCTGTGCCCAGCAAAATCTGCCGATGGCTGTAGTGGGCGCAGGGCTACCGCAACTACTTAGCATCGCAGGCGAGGCGAAGTCATATTCTGAACGGCTCTTCGATTACCCCATCGTCGACAAGCTTGCGCCCCAACCAGCCACCGACGTCATCCGCAAGCCAGCATTGGCCTTGGGCGTTAGCTTCGATGACGATGCAGTTGAAGAAATCATTAAAAAAACTGACGGTTACCCTTATTTTTTGCAAGAGTGGGGCAAACACGCTTGGGACTTAGCGATTGAGTCGCCCATTACCAAAATCAATGTAATCGAGGCCACGCAGCTAACCATTGCGACGCTGGATGAGAGCTTTTTTAAAGTGCGCTTAGAGCGCACCACGCCCTCAGAACGTCGATATTTAAAGGCAATGGCAGACTTGGGCGCCGGGCCGCATCGCTCTGGTGATATAGCGCAACAGCTGAGCAAACAGGCAAAGTCCTTAGGACCAGTCCGGGCCAGCCTAATCGCAAAAGGAATCGTTTGGAGTCCCAGCCACGGCGATACCGCTTTTACAGTGCCGCTGTTTCATTTGTATCTGCTGCGTACGCTGAAAGATAAGCCCTTGGCGATTGATCTTCCGTAAATGATCAAACCAACAGCGCCACAGCCCCAGAAAACGTAAAAAATGCCAGCACCGTCGACAGCAAAATAATCCGGGCGATTCGGCCGTCATCGGCGCCAAAGCGCTCGGCCAGCAATGCCACGTTGCTGGCGCTTGGCAACGCAGCCACCAGCACCACTACAGTTAAGGCGAAACGGTCCAGCGGCAGGCCCAGGCGAATGGCCGTTAACCCCAGTAACAAGAGAAGTACCGGGTGCAGAACCAGCTTGATCAACACTACAGGCAGGTAATCACCAACGGGCGTGCCGTGCGTGCTGTTAGCTTGTGACCTGGCCAGCACTGCACCAATTGTGAACAATGCCACGGGCGATGCTGCGTCGGCCAGCAAGCCGATGGTTTGCATCAATGGCAAAGGCAGTGTGAATTGAAAAGCTGACGCCACCGCTCCGCCCAAAATTGCCCACGGCATCGGGTTTAAAGCTGCGCCTTTCAATGCATTTCTAGCCGCCACACCTGCGCCATGGCTGCCCGCAGCATCGAGGCGCGACATCGCAATGCACAGCGAGCTGGTGACAACCAGGTCCACCACAATCGTCACGATTGCCGGGCCGGCCGCCTTGGCCCCTAACAGCGCCACAAGCAGCGGTACGCCCATAAAACCAGTGTTGGGAAATGCGCCCACCAGTGCTCCGAACGACGCGTCGTTCCAGCCGATACTTCCCCGGCGCGTTACAGCAACCGTGAAACCCACCATTACCAGCGCACACAGCAAATACACCGCCACCAGCGCGCCATCGAGCAGCTGCGCGATAGGCGTTGATGCGCCAAAACGGTACAGCATGCACGGCAACGCAAAGTACAGCACAAACGTATTGAGCCCCGGAATAGCCACCTGCGGCAACCAGCCACGCCGCGCTGCAACGTAGCCGCACAGCACGAGCGCGAAGAACGGAAAGGTGACTAAAAGGATGGCAAGCATGGATAAAGTGGCAGTGCAGACAACAAGCCAAAAAGCTATTAAATAAATAGCTGCTTGCGCCCTATTTTATTGCGCCACAGGGATAAAACACTTGAAAATTAACACGTTTCAGGCGGTTGTATCGAAGGCACAACCTCACTTCATCGTAGCAAAAAGACTTTCCAGCCAATCAGTTTATGCGCAAGCAGCTATCACAACTGTAGCGTTCTAGTCGTCGGCCGCGAGAGCAGACGAAACTCATTATGGTCAACCACGAAATAAACAGCGAATTGGCTGGATGGCTGCAGGTAGCCATCGCCATCTCTAAGGGCACAATAACTTGGTTCAAAAGCCCAAATAGAAGCGGTAAAACACCATGGCGCGCATCTTCGACAACATAGACAACGACCTGCTCACCACGCTGCGCGCGACGATGCAGGTGTCGCATCGCTCTGACTTCTGTGTGGGTTACCTGAACTTGAGGGGCTGGCAGGCGATCGATGATTTGGTTGCGCCGTGGAACCCTGGTATTGGCCAGATTTGCCGGGTACTCGTTGGTATGCAGCGGCCACCGTATGAAGACATACGTGAGCTGTACCGCCAAGCTGATAAAGACGGCTTGATTGACAACGCCACCGCCAGCCGCCTCAAAACCCAGTTTGCGGCGCACCTGCGTGAGCAAATTACCCTCGGCATCCCAACCGGGCAAGACGAAGCAGGCTTGCGTCGTTTTGCGCGCCAGTTACGCGCCGGGCAAGTGGTGGTCAAGTTGTTTTTGCCCTACCCACTACACGCCAAGCTGTATTTGCTGTTTCGCGACGACATCAACAACCCGATCACCGGCTTTGTGGGTAGCAGCAACCTGACTCTTTCGGGCCTGTCAGGTAATGGCGAGCTGAATGTAGATGTACTTGACCACATGGGTACCGAGAAGTTGTCAAAGTGGTTT
>ENA-OFCX01000132-OFCX01000132.1-metagenomes-genome-assembly--contig:-NODE-132-length-40686-cov-10.668037_pt1 | contig 40686 bp, 34 predicted proteins | sample MGYA00153384_OFCX01 | MGnify analysis MGYA00153384
GCACCTTGGTCTATAATTATACCCCGGTCGGCGCGGCGGGATGGATCGAGCCCAAGCGCGAGACGTACGTCTTCCTCGCAGCTGGCGTGCTGATCGCGCTGGCGGTGATCACCGCCTGGCTCAGGCCGCCTGCGCTGGCGCCATTGCAGGAGGGGCGGCGGCTGATCGATTCGATCGGCTGGGCCGCGGTGCTCCCGCAAATGCTCGCCGCGCTCGGGGTGTTGTTCGCGGCGGCTGGCGTGGGGGACGCAATCGGGTCGCTCGCCGGGATGGTGATCCCGGAGGGCAATCTGCTCGTCACGATCGTCATCTTCACCGGCGGCATGGCGCTGTTCACGATGATCATGGGCAATGCCTTCGCGGCGTTCCCGGTGATGGCGGCGGCGATCGGCGTGCCATTGCTGATCGTCCAGCATCACGGCAATCCGGCGGTGATCGGCGCGGTCGGGATGCTGGCGGGGTTTTGCGGGACATTGATGACCCCGATGGCAGCCAATTTCAATTTGGTGCCCGCGGCGTTGCTCGGGCTGAAGGATCAATATGGCGTGATCCGCGCACAGGTGATGACCGCGCTGCCTTTACTGGTGTTGAACACTGCGATCATCGCGCTGGCGGCGTTCCGGTGAGGCTCGATGCGGCGATGGCGGCGCGGATGGCGGGGATCGCGCTCGGCCATGTCGCCCGCGAGTATCCGCACAAGCTCGACCATGTTCTCAGCGGGGATGGGGATGCGCTGACTCCCAGCACGCTCCACCCGATATTCTTCGGCAGTTTCGACTGGCACAGCTGCGTCCACGGCTGGTGGACCCTGCTGACGCTACGGCGGATATTTCCGGGCATGGCGGAGGCGGGCGCGATCGATGCGCTGGCCGAGGCGACGTTCACGAGCACCAAGGTCGCCGCCGAGCTAGCGTATCTCGATCGTCTATTGTCCGCCGGGTTCGAGCGCCCGTACGGCTGGGGCTGGCTGCTAGCGCTGCATCTCGAGGCCACGCGACACCCGGCGCTCGGCGACACGCTCGCCCCGCTTGCGCACGGGTTCGCGTCGCGGTTCGCGCCTTATCTCGCCAAGCTGACCTACCCGATCCGCACCGGCACCCACGCCAACACCAGTTTCGCACTGATCCTGGCATTGGAATGGGCCGATACGTTCGACCCGCAGCTTGCGGCGACCATCCGCGCCTGGGCAGTGGAAAAATTCGCCGCCGACCGCGATTGCCAGGCGTGGGAGCCGGGCGGCGACGAATTCCTGTCATCCGCGCTGACCGAGGCGCTGCTGATGCGGCGCTGCCTCGCGCCGGATGCTTTTGCCATATGGTTCGCCGCCTTTCTCCCGCGCATCGCCAACCGCGACCCCGCAACGCTGTTCCTCCCCGCCACGGTCAGCGACCGCAGCGACGGCAAGATCGCCCATCTCGACGGATTGAACCTCAGTCGCGCCTGGTGCTGGCGGAGCATCGCCCCCGTACTCCCCCTGGCCGAGCGCGCCATCGCGCTGGCTGCCGCCGACCACCACCTCGCCACCGCCATGCCGCACATCGCGGGCGATTATATGGGCGAACATTGGCTGGCGAGCTTTGCGCTGTTGGCGCTCACCGCTTAGACGATCCCGCCTAGACGATCCCAAACGTCCAGCCCTCGGTCTGCGCGATCTCGGGGGTCAGGCCGGGCGAATCGAAGGCGAGCGGGTTCGCGAGATGCGCAAGCATTCCCGCCGCCGTCACCAGCGCATCGGTCTGGTGGTCGCTCGGCGTGGTACGCAACTTCACCGGCATCGACCCTAAGGCGACCAATGCCTGGTTAAGTTCAGCGGTGGTGCGGATTTTCTTGCCCGACAGTCCGGCGTTGCGGATGTAGATGCGGGTGTAAATCTCGACCACCGCGCTTTGGCCATCGCGCAACGGGTCCATCGGCCAGATCGCCACGCGCGCGCCGAGATGGTGCAGCAACCGCATCCCCGAGAAGCTCGCCTTCGCCACCTGCGCCGCGCCGATCGCGTCATAGGCGCTGGCGGTCTTGCGCCCGCCGAGCTCGTTCAATCTTTGGTCGCACTGGCGGAAATGGACGAAGTCGGCCTTCACCCCGTCGGCGATCCCGAAATAGAAATGTTTGCGGTGAGCGACCTCAAGGAAACTCGCCGCGCCGAGATCCTCATCGTCGCACCGTGCCTCGACATAACCCCAGAATTCGCGTGCAGTATCCGGCACATCCTCGCCCGGGAGATAGGACCCGCGCTCAATCAACGGCGGGGCGAAGCTGAAGTCGAAGCCGAACAAAGTCGGTTCCTTCGCCGCCTCAGCCACCAGCCAGTCCGCGACCTCCAATCGCGACCACACGTGGCCCGGCCGAACCAGCCGCGGCGGCGCCCCCGCCAACGCCTCGGCAATCGCAATCCCCTTATGCCGCCGTCCCTTCGCCCCCGACCAGTCGATCGCGATCGTTCGGGTGAAGCGCCTCACACCAATGGCGGCTGGTCGTCGCTGGGAACCGGTTGCTTGAGCCGCGGCGGGATGCGCGGCCCGCGCGGTGCCTTATTGTCCTGCCATTGCTCGAGCGTCCGTGCGGCGAAGTCGCGCCCGCCGAGGCCGAAGGCGATCGCCGTCGCCACCGCGGCCGATCCCAGGATGAGCCCGAACGCCATCATCACGATCTCGTTGGCCAGCCCCATGAACGTCAGCCCGATCGCGGTGAACAAGGCGACGATGGCATATTTGACGATCGTCTGGGCATAACCCGCTTCGCCGGTCGAGCTGCCGACCAGCCCGGCGAGGATCCGCGCCAGGAACAGCCCGGCGACGATGATCACCGTGCCGAAGATCACCTTGCCGCCAAGTTCGGTGACCTGGAACAGCAATGCCGCGACGCTGTCGCCGCCCAATTGCCGCGCCGCCTCGATCGCCGCGCCGAGCAGGATTGCGGTCATGGCGATCGCGCCGACCACCCGCGACGGGTTGGACGAGGTCGGCATCACACCGAGCGCGCGAACGCTATTGTCGAAGCCGAGGCCGGGAAGCACCGTCTCGATCAACGTTTTTACGAACCGCGCGATCAGGAAGGCGACCGCCAGCCAGACCAACGCCGCGAACACCCGCGGGATGGCGGTGGCGATGGTCTGCAGCATGGCAACCGCTGGGTCGGCGATGGCGCTGATCCCAAGCGTCTGCAGCGCGGCGATCGCGGCGAATACGATGATGATCGCGCTGACCGTCATCCCGACCGCCTTGGCGATCGTGCTCCGCGCTGGCGCGGCGCCTTCGCTCGCGACTCCGCTCGCGGTGACCTGGACTGGCGGATCGCCGAGCTTGAGCCCGGCGCGTGCCGCCAGCCGTTCGATGTTCACCGCGCCCAGTGCGGCCTCGATGATGTGGCCGACAATCCGTCCCAGGATCAGCCCGGCGAAGAAGATCAGCACTGCGCCGAGCAGATGCGGGATGAAGGCGAACACCTCGTTGGTGAGCAGGGTCACCGGGGTAACGACCTGGCTCAGGCCGAGCGGCTGGAGCGCGGCAATCAGTCCGACCAGCCACACGATCCAATAGGTCAGCCGACCCAGTTCCTTGCCGACGCTGTCCCCGCCGACGCCCGGATCGCGTTTGAGGATCGGCATCTTGTCGACCATCTTGGCGACCGCCCATTGCACCGCCTTGGCGATGAAGTGGGTCGCGACGAGGATCACGATCGCGAGCAACACCCGCGGCCCCCACGACATCAATTGCTCGCGCCAGTAAACGGCGGGCTGGGTGCTCTGGTACATGGCTGTCTCCGATCAATCCTGGTCTTGGGCTCTCTCTCGTCGCTTTTCGTCCCAATAGGCAAGCCGCTCCTTGAGCTTGGCTTCGAACCCGCGATCGGTGGGGGAATAATATTCTTGGGGTACCATGTCGTCGGGCCAGTAATTGGCGCCCGAAAAGCCATCCTCTGCGTCATGGTCGTAGGCATAGCCCTTGCCGTAGCCGACCTGCTTCATCAGCTTGGTCGGGGCGTTGACGATGTTCATCGGCGGCATCAGCGAGCCGGTTTCATGCGCGCTGCGCCACGCCGCTTTCTGCGCCTTGTATACCGCGTTCGATTTGGGGGCGGTGGCGCAATAGAGGCAGGCCTGGACGATCGCCAGTTCGCCCTCGGGGCTGCCGAGGAAGTCGTAGGCGTCCTTGGTGGCGAGGCATTGCACCAGCGCCTGCGGGTCGGCGAGGCCAATATCCTCGGAGGCGAAGCGTGCCAGCCGGCGGAGCACGTAAAGCGGCTCCTCGCCCGCGGTCAGCATCCGCGCCATGTAATAAAGCGCCGCCTGCGGGTCGGAGCCGCGCAAGCTTTTGTGGAACGCGGAGATGAGGTTGTAATGCCCCTCGCGATCCTTGTCGTAGACCGCGACGCGGCGCTGGAGGAACTGCGCCAGTTCGGCGGGGCCGAGCGGATCGTCGATCCCCACATCAAACAAGGTTTCGACCTGGTTGAGCAGGAACCGCCCGTCGCCGTCGGCGCTGGCGATCATCGCCTCGCGGGCGTCGGCGGTGACGGGCAGGGCGCGCTCGACCTCGGCCTCGGCGCGGGTGACGAGCTTGGCGAGCGCGATGCTGTCGAGCCGGTGGAGGATCAGCACCTGGCAGCGCGACAGTAAGGCGGCGTTGAGTTCGAAGCTGGGGTTCTCGGTGGTCGCGCCGACTAGGGTGACGGTGCCATCTTCGACAAACGGCAGGAAGCCGTCCTGCTGGGTGCGATTGAAGCGGTGGATCTCGTCGACGAACAATAATGTCCGTTGGCCGGCGCGGGCCGCGACCTTGGCCTCGGCGAAGATCTTCTTGAGGTCGGCGACTCCCGAAAACACCGCCGAGATGGCGACGAACCGCAGGCCGACCGCATCGGCCAGCAGCCGCGCGATGCTGGTCTTGCCGGTGCCGGGCGGTCCCCACAGCACCAGCGACGACAATTTCCCCGCCGCGACCATCCGCCCGAGCGCGCCCTCGGGGCCGGTGAGATGCTCCTGACCGACCACCTCATCGAGCGCGCGCGGGCGCAACCGCTCGGCGAGCGGCGCGCCGGGGGCGAGCGCGGTCTGGTGCGGATCACGAAGCTCGTCGGGGAACAGGTCGGTCATCCTTCTTGCAATAAGCGCCGAGCAAAAAAGTTTCACGCCCCCTCTTGTTAAATATTATCTGAGATATATCTTAGACGCATCTTGAAAGGAAAAACACACATGTACTCTCAATGTAATACTGGCCGCGAAAGCCGCCACGGCGGTCGCCGCCGCGGTTTTGGAAAATTCATGTTCGCCATGGGCGGACCCGGAGGATGGGGCGACTTTGGTCGTGATTTCGGTCGCGGTTTCGGCTCGGACTTTGGATCGGGCTCTGGATCGGACGGGCCACGCGGCGGACCCGGCGGCCCTCGTGGTCGTCGGCGGATGTTCGGCGGCGGCGAGCTTCGCTTGCTGTTGCTCAAGCTGATCGCCGACGAACCGCGCCACGGCTATCAATTGATCAAGGCGATCGAGGATTTGACCGGCGGCGAATATGCCCCCTCGCCGGGAATCGTCTATCCGACGCTCTCGATGCTCGAGGACCAGGGGTTCGTCAGCGAGACCCACTCGCCCGATTCCAAGCGCACCTTCGACGCAACCGATGAGGGCCGCGCTTACCTCGCCGACAACCAGGAAGAAGCCGAGCGGTTGATCGAGCGGCTGACGGCAATGGGCGCGAGCAAGACCGAGCAACGCCCCGAAATCGGCCGCGCCGTCGGCAACATGATGCACGCGCTCAAGAACCGCGTGTCGCGTGACGGCTGGAACGAGGACCTGCTCAAGGAAGTGGTCGACATCCTCGACGACGCCGCGAAGAAGATCGAACGGGCGAAGTCGGGCGAAGAAGCGAGCTGAGCTTCAATAGCCCCTCCCCCAATTTTGGGGGAAGGTGGCGCGAAGCGCCGGAGGGAAGCTTCAGCTGAAGTGCCCCCTCCGTCAGCCTGCGGCCGAAACCTCCCCCTGAAGAGAGGGAGGGGCTGTCAACTCGGCAGCCAGCGCTTGCCGTAGAGCGCGTCCATCCGGGCGCGGCGTTCGATCACGCGGGTGTACAGTTTCATGACATCCGCGTTGATCGCGTCCCAATCGCGGGTCTTGGCAAAGTCGAGGCCCGCGTTGCCGTGCCTGGCGCGCAGGGCCGGGTCGGCGGCGTAACGCGCCAGTGCCTCGCCATATTGATCGGGCTGTAGCGGATCGACCAATATGCCGGTCACCCCGTCGCGTACCAGGCTGGTCGCGCCGGTCGCCAGCGCCGCGACCACTGGCAGGCCGCAGGCCATCGCTTCCTGCGTGACATTGCCGAACGCCTCGGTGATCGAGGGGTTGAGGAACACATCGGCGGATGCCAGCGCGACCGCGAGATCGTCGCCGGTCTGCGCGCCGACGAACATTGTCCCGGCGGGCAAATTCGCCTCGAACCACGCCCGCGCCGGGCCGTCGCCGATCACCAGCACGCGATGCCTGACCTTGCGCTCAACCGCAGCGTTGACCGCGCCGACGAACACGTCGAGCCCCTTTTCCATCACGATCCGGCCGAGGAAGGCGACGACCATTTCGTCATCCTTCATGCCGTTGGCGCGGCGCCACTTCATGCTCCGCCGGCCGGGATTGAACTGCTCGCGGTCGACCCCGCGGCCCCAGATCGAAATGTCGCGGCTCATCCGCTGGGCGTGAAGCACTGCCGCGGTCGACTCGGCGGGCGCGACGATCGCGTCGCAGCGCCGGTAGAACCGCCGCAGGAGCGCGCGGAATCCCGGCTCGAACCAGCTCAGCCCGTAATAACGCAGATACATTTCGAACCGCGTATGGACCGATGCCACCGCCGGAATGCCCTTGGCCCGCGCCCAACTGACCGCACGGTGGGCGACGACGTCGGGGCTCGAGACATGGACGATGTTGGGCGCGAACGCCTCGATATCGGCGCGCACCGCCGCGCTCAGATAGCTTGGAATGCGATATTCGGGGCGGCTCGGCACCGCGATCGAGGGCACGTTGACCAAATCGCCAGTGGGCGGGAAGGCGGGCTTGTCGCGCACCGGCGAATAGACCCGGACATGGGCACCTTGGCGCAACAAATAGCCGACCAGCCGGTTCAGCGCCTGGTTGGCCCCGTCCCGGACGTAATTGTAATTGCCCGAGAACAGGGCGATGCGCAGGTCGCTCGGCTCCATCGGCGGGGTCTTAGCGGGATGGACGACAAAGGCAAATGACGCAGGCGAAAATGCCCAAGCAATCGATGGCTCCGGTCGGGTCGGCGGACGCGCTGCTGCTGGTGCTTGGCAGCCTCCCCGGCGATGCGTCGCTCGCCGCCCAGCGTTATTACGCGCACCCGACCAACCAGTTCTGGCGCTTGCTTGGGGACTCGATCGGGGAGCGGCTTGCGGCGCTTGGCCATGACGATCGCCTTGCCCGCCTGGTCGAGCGGCGGATCGCCTTGTGGGACGTGGTTGCCGATGCTCTCCGTCCGGGCAGTCTCGACACCGCGATCCGCGATGCTCGTGCCAACCCGCTCGGGGAGTTCGTCGCCATGCATCCCAGTCTCAGGGCGGTTGCCTTCAACGGCAAGACCGCCGCATCGATCGGCCGCCGCGCGCTCGGGGGCGCAACCAACCTGACGCTCATCGACCTGCCATCATCGAGCGCCGCCTTCACCCGCTCGTTCGACGATAAATTGCGTGACTGGGCGGCGCTTGGCGACTTTGCAGGCTGACAGATTTCGGCCACAGTGCGGCGCATGATCGATGAAGCGACCGAACAAGCCACGGCCAAGATCACGCCAGAATTGTCGATGGTCGACGAGGCACTGGTCGCTGGCAATATCGCCAACACCAACGGCTTGCTGGTGATCCTCGCCAAGCTCGTCGCGCGCGGGATTTTCGACGCCGACGATTTGAAGGCGTTTTCCGATTCTTACTCCAAGCCGCTCGATCATGAGGGCATGCGCGAGAATGAACTGGTGACCCAGATGCAGGACCAGATGGAATCGACCCTCGCCGAGCTGATGCGCTTCATCGCCGAGCATAATTGATCGTATGACCGTGCTGACCGATTTCGACCGGCTCGAGGCCGAAAGTATCCACATCCTGCGCGAAGTGGTGGCCGAGGCGGCGCGCCCGGTGATGCTCTATTCGATCGGCAAGGATTCGGCGGTGATGCTGCATCTGGCGAAAAAGGCATTCTTCCCGTCGCCCCCGCCATTCCCCTTGCTCCACATCGACACGACCTGGAAATTCCGCGCGATGTACGATTTTCGCGACCGCGTTGCGGCGGACAGCGGGATGGAGTTCATCGTCCACACCAATGCAGATGCCAAGGCACGCGGCATCAATCCGTTCGATCATGCCGGCCTGCACACCGATTTGTGGAAGACCGTTGGCTTGAAGCAGGCGCTCGATGCGGGGGGCTATGATGCCGCGTTCGGCGGGGCTCGCCGCGACGAGGAAAAGAGCCGCGCCAAGGAGCGGATCTTCTCGTTCCGCTCCGCAGCCCACGGCTGGGACCCCAAGACCCAGCGGCCGGAATTGTGGAACCTCTATAACGCGCGCATCGCCAGGGGCGAAAGCATCCGCGTCTTCCCATTGTCCAACTGGACCGAACTCGACGTGTGGCGCTACATCGAGCGCGAGGGGATTGCGGTCGTCCCGCTCTATTTCGCCGCCCCGCGCCCGACGGTGATTCGCGGCGGGATGATCCTGATGGTCGACGACGACCGCTTCCGGCTCGCTCCCGGCGAACAGCCGGTCGAGCGCAACGTCCGGTTCCGTACCCTCGGCTGCTATCCGCTGACCGGCGCGGTCGAGAGCGAGGCGACGAGCCTGGCCGACATCATCGCCGAAATGCGCGCCTCGACCAGCAGCGAGCGGCAGGGCCGGGCGATCGACCACGACGGCGCCGGATCGATGGAGCGTAAGAAGAAGGAGGGGTATTTCTGACATGACCGACCTCCTCCGCTTCATCACCTGCGGCAGTGTCGACGACGGCAAGTCGACGCTGATCGGGCGCTTGCTGTACGACAGCAAGGCGGTGCTCGACGACCAGATGAGTTCGCTCGCGGCGGACTCGAAAGCGGTCGGCACGCGCGGCGACCAGGTCGATTTCGCCTTGCTCGTCGACGGCCTCACCGCCGAACGCGAGCAGGGCATCACGATCGACGTCGCCTACCGTTATTTCGCCACCGACAAACGTAGTTTCATCGTCGCCGACTGCCCGGGGCACGAGCAATATACCCGCAATATGGTGACCGGCGCATCGACCGCCGACCTCGCGATCATCCTGCTCGACGCGCGGTCCGGGGTGATGACCCAGACCCGGCGCCACTCGCATCTGTGCCATTTGATCGGGGTCCGCCATTTCGTGCTCGCGGTGACCAAGATGGACCTGGTGGATTACGACCAGTCGGTGTTCGACCGCCACGCCGCCGATTATCGCGCCTTCGCCGCGTCGATCGGGATCGCGGAGGTCACCGCAATCCCGACGTCGGGGGTCAACGGTGACAACGTCGTCGCCCGATCCGCCGCAATGTCGTGGTACAACGGCCCGGCGTTGCTCGATCATCTCGAAACTGTCCGGCTCGACAGCGACAGCGCGGCGCACCCGTTCCGGCTCCCGGTCCAGCTCGTTGCCCGCCCCGACGCCAGCTTTCGCGGGTTCGCCGGGCTGATCGCCTCGGGCAGCATCGCCACCGGCGACCCAGTGCGAATTCTTCCCTCGGGCATGACCAGCAGTATCGCGCGTATCCTGGTCGGCGACCGCGACGTGGCCTCGGCGCAGGCCGGCCAGTCGGTCACCTTGACCCTCGCCACCGAAGTCGATTGCTCGCGCGGCGATGTCATCGCCGCCGCCGCCGATCCGCCCGACGTCGCCGACCAGTTCCTCGCTTCGATCGTATGGATGGCCGACGAACCCTTGCTCCCCGGCCGCGCTTATTGGCTCAAGCTCGCCACCCAGACCGTCTCGACGACCGTCGCCGAGCCCAAATATGCGCTGGCGATCGACTCCAACGAGCATCTCGCCGCCAAGACGCTCGAACTCAACGACATCGGGGTCGCCGAAGTAACCACCGACCGTCCGATTACGTTCGAGCCTTATGCCGACAATCGAACGCTCGGTGGCTTCATCCTGATCGACAAACTGACCAACGCCACCGTCGCCGCGGGGATGCTCCACTTCGCGCTGCGCCGGTCGCACAACATCCACTGGCAGGCGCTCGATGTCAGCCGCGAGGCGCATGCCCGCATCAAGCAGCAAAAGCCCGCCGTGCTGTGGTTCACCGGCCTCAGCGGCGCGGGCAAGTCGACCATCGCCAACCTGGTCGAGAAAAAGCTCCACGCCATGGGCCGCCACACCTTCCTGCTCGACGGCGACAATCTCCGCCACCGGCTCAACAAGGATCTCGGCTTCACCGACGCCGACCGGATCGAGAATATCCGCCGCGTCGGCGAGGTCGCGCGGCTGATGGCCGATGCCGGGCTGATCGTCATCACCGCCTTCATCAGCCCGTTCCGCGCCGAGCGCGAGATGGTCCGCGCGATGTTCCCCGACGGCGAGTTCGTCGAAATCTTCGTCGATACACCGCTTGCGGAAGCGGAGAAGCGCGACGTCAAAGGCCTCTACGCCAAGGCGAGGGCCGGCGAGCTGGCCAATTTCACCGGCATCGACAGCCCCTATGAAGCGCCCGAGGCGCCCGACATCCGCATCGACACCAATGATTTGTCGCCCGAAGCCGCCGCTGATCGAATAGTCGCGGCGCTGCGGTCGCAAATCGGCTTGCCCTAGGCAATGCGATCATCCCCCGTTACGACGACGATGCTCAGGCGGGGGTAATGATGTTGCAGCGAGTGAAGGGGTGGATCGGTCGCCACCCGAAATGGTCGATTTTCATCGGCCTGATTATCGCGTTGATCCTGTGGACGTCGTTCCGCCCCACGCCCAAGACATATGAATATGTCAGCCAAAAGGTCGACAAGGGCGAGGTCGTTCGCCGGGTCACCGCGTCGGGCAAATTGCGGGCATTGAACACGATCAAGGTCGGCGCCGAAGTTTCGGGCCAGATCACCCGCGTGTTGGTCGACTTCAACTCGCCGGTGACCAGGGGCCAGGTGCTCGCCGAAATTGATCCGACCCGGCTTCGCGCCCGGGTCGCCCAGTCGCGCGCACAGGTGGCAGTGGCGCAGGCGTCGATGGCGCAGGCGCAGGCGTCGATCAGCCGCGCCCAATCGGACATCGGCACTCAGGAACGCGATTATGCCCGGCGCGCGGCGCTGGCGAAGAGCGGGTTCACCTCGAAGACCGGGCTCGACACATCGGCCAATGCGCTCGCCGCATCGCGCGCCGGGGCGCGTACTGCGGTGGCGCAGGCCGCGGGCGCGCGGGCCCAGATCGCGCAGGCGCAGGCTGAACTGTCTTCGGCCGAACTCGATTTGTCGCGCACCACCATCGTCGCGCCGGCCAGCGGGGTGATCATCAACAAACTGGTCGAGCCCGGAACCACTGTCGCCGCCAGCTTCCAGACCCCGAACCTGTTCGAAATCGCCGCCGACACGACTCGGATGCAGGTCGAGGCTTCGGTCGATGAAGCCGACATCGGGCAAGTGCGCGACGGCCAGCAGGTGCGGTTCACCGTCGATGCCTATCCGGGCGAAACCTTCGCCGCGTCCGTCCGCCAGATCCGCAAGTCGGCCACCGAATTGCAGAATGTCGTCAGCTACCTCGTCATCCTCGACGTCGATAATAAGGACGGCAAATTGCTCCCCGGGATGACCGCCAATGTCGAGGTGATTACCGGCAGCCGACAGGATGTCGTCCGCGTGCCGACCACCGCGCTGCGCTTCCGGCCGCGCGCCGAGGACCGGCCGAACGAGAAGGATTTGCCCGCCAACACGCCGGTGATCTACCTCGCCACCGCCGACCCGTTTCGTCCGCAGCGCCGGGTGGTCAAGCTTGGCCTTCAGGGCGAGGATTATGTCGAGATCGTCAAGGGCGTCGTGCCGGGCGACCAATTGATCATCCGCAGTAAATCGACCGTCAAGAAAAAGGTCACCGACGAAACCGACGATGGCAGCGACAATGCCAGCGGCGGTTGATCCGCCGCTCCTCGAGACCCGCGACCTCGTCAAGGAATATGTCCTGGGGGGTGAAACGGTGCATGCGGTGGCGGGGGTGTCGCTCAAGATCGAGCGCGGCGAATTCGTCGCCATCATGGGTGCGTCGGGGTCGGGCAAGTCGACCTTCATGAACATGATCGGCGCACTCGACGTGCCGACCTCGGGACATTTGCTGCTCGACGGGATCGACACTGCCGCACTGTCGAGCGACGAACTGGCCGACATCCGCAATCGCAAGATCGGCTTCGTGTTCCAGCAGTTCAACCTGCTGGCGCGGACCTCGGCTACCGACAATGTCGCGGTGCCGCTCATCTATGCCGGCGTGTCGGGTGCCGACCGCCGGGCGCGCGCCGAAGCGACCTTGCGCGACATGGGGCTGGGCGACCGCATGAGCCACACACCGGCCAAATTGTCGGGCGGACAACAGCAGCGCGTGGCGATTGCGCGGGCGCTGGTCACCAACCCTTTGATGGTGCTCGCCGACGAGCCGACCGGCGCGCTCGATACGCGCACGTCGGAGGATATCATGGGCATTTTCCAGCGGCTTAACGATGACGGGATCACCGTCATCGTCGTCACCCACGAACCCGACGTCGCGCAATATGCCACCCGCCGGATCCTGTTTCGCGACGGCAAGGTGATTGAGGATGCGCCCGTGATCGACCGGCGCCGCGCGGCATGAATGTCGCCCGGACCTTCGCTTCCTGGGGCCTCAACGTCGCCATCGCCCTGGTCGCCTTGCGGACCAATTTGATGCGCTCGATCCTGACCACGCTCGGCGTGATGATCGGCGTGCTCGCGGTGATCCTCGCGGTTGCGGTCGGCGACGGAGCCAAGGCGAGCGTGATGGAGTCGATCAATTCGCTGGGCTCGAACATGGCGATTGTCTTTCCCCAGCCCGAGAATAAGGGCGGCCGCCGGGTGGTCGATCGCGGCCGCCTGACCGAGCGCGATGCCGCTGCGGTCCAGCGGCTGGTGCCAGGCGTCAGTGGGATCGCACCGCAGCTCCGCTCGACTGCGCAATTGGTCATCCAGGGGCGCAACACGACCACCACTGCGATGGGGATAACCGCCGATTACGGTCGCGTCGCCAATAGCGATATCGACACCGGCCGGTTCATTGCCGACGCCGATGTTCGTACTGCGGCGCGGGTCGTCGTGCTCGGGCCGAGCGTTGCCGCCAAATTGTTCGGCAGTTTCGATCCATTGGGCCAGACGGTGCGCATCGCGCGGGTACCCTTCACGATCATCGGCGTGCTCCAGACCAAGGGGTCGACCTTCGGCACCGACAATGATGATGTGGCACTGGTCCCGATCACCACCGCGCGGCAGCGGTTCGCGACGGTTGCCGGGCAGGGGCCCGACGATCTGGCGATCCTGTTTGTCGGCTTCGACGATGGCGCCAACCTCGCCGACGGCAAGAAGGCGATCATCCGCGTCCTGCGCGCGCGCAACAACGTACCCAAGGGCGAGATTAGCCCGTTCACCGTCAACACGACCGAGGAGTTCATGAAGCAATCGGGCACCGTCACCGCGGTGTTCCAGGGCGTGCTGGTGGCGATCGCGTCGATCAGCCTGCTGGTTGGCGGGATCGGAATCATGAACATCATGCTGGTCAGCGTCACCGAACGCACCCGCGAAATCGGACTGCGCATGGCGCTGGGCGCAAAACGCAGCGACATCCGCAACCAGTTTCTGGTCGAGGCCGCAGTGCTGTGCGTGATCGGCGGGATGATCGGCCTGATCCTGGCCAAGATCTTGGCGAACATCTTCGAAAAGGTTGCCGATTTCCCCGCCCCGATCGGTGCCGGGACGGTGGTCGGCGCGATCCTGTTCTCGGCCTTCATCGGCCTTGCGTTCGGTAGCTACCCCGCGATCCGCGCCTCGCGCCTGTCGCCGATCGAGGCGCTCCGCAGCGAGTGAGCGTGGGGCCGGGTGATTAATTCACCCACTCTCCACAGCGCATCCCAAGCGTCTGAAAAGTCACGCAAACCGTGCGTTTCGATAAGCCCCCAGCCCTATTGTGCGACGCAGCAAAACATGGTCCCTTGAGAATCGTCAAGGCAGATCGCCCGGCACGAGGCGTTCCCGAAACACGGAGGGGAGTCACCGCCAAATGGGGGACTTTTCTATGGGGTCGAAACTTAACATCATCTTCGGCGCATCGCTCTGCGCATTGGCCTTTGCGAGCCCGGCATCGGCAGCGGACCTCGGGTCCGGGTTCAGCGTCACCGGGGGCGCCACCTTGGTGTCCGACTACCGATTCCGCGGAATCTCCCAAACCGATAAACGATTCGCCATCCAAGGGACTTTTTCGCTCAATCACAAGTCAGGTTTTTACGCGACAATCTGGTCGTCCTCGATCGACGATTATGTCGCGTACGGATCGAACGCCGAAGTCGACCTGGTCGGCGGTTACCGCAAGACCTTCGGCTCGACCACGATCGATGTCGGTGTGCTTTATTATTACTACCCCGGCTCGCACGGTGCCGACACCGACTTTGTCGAACCCTATGCCTCGGTCGCCCAGGCGATCGGCCCGGTCACCGCCAAGCTGACCGCCAATTACGCCCCCAAGCAATCCGCGCTGACGATCGGTAACGGCAAGGAAGACAATTTCTACATCGCCGGTGACCTGTCGGCAGCAATCCCCAAGACGCCGGTCGGCCTGACCGCGCATCTCGGGCACAGTACCGGCCCGAGCTACCTTACCATCGGGCGCGGCTACACCGATTGGAGCCTCGGCGCGACGCTGACCTACAAGCAGATCATCGCCGGTCTCGCGTACGTCGACACCAACAAGGATTTGTACAGCCCGCGCGGCCGCAACATCAGCGGCAGCGGCATCGTCGCGTCGCTCGGCGTTTCATTCTGACCAACAGGGGAGTGATTGAATGAAGCTCGTCATCGCGATCATCAAACCGTTCAAGCTCGACGAGGTGCGCGACGCCCTGTCGGGGATCGACGTCCAAGGCATGACAGTGTCCGAGGTCAAGGGTTTCGGCCGCCAGAAAGGCCATTCGGAAATCTATCGCGGGGCCGAATATGCGGTCAGCTTCGTGCCCAAGCTCAAGCTCGAGATCGCGGTCAGCGACGACATTGTCGAACGCGTCGTCGAAACCATCGAGGCTAGCGCCAGGACCGGCACGATCGGCGACGGCAAAGTGTTCGTCCTCGACCTTGAACAAGCACTTCGAATCCGCACGGGGGACACCAATGACTCAGCGCTTTGACATGAATTGCGGGAAAATCGCGTGGCTCGGGCGACTGGCAGCGCTTGCCGCGCTCGGGTTGTCCGCAGCGCCAGCCTTCGCCCAGGCGGCGGCCGCTGCTGCACCGCCGGTCCCCGACAAGGGCGACACGGCCTGGATGCTGACTTCGTCGGCGCTGGTGCTGATGATGTCGGTTCCCGGCCTCGCCTTATTCTATGGCGGGCTGGTGCGCTCGAAGAACATGCTGTCGGTGCTGATGCAGGTGTTCATGATCGTCGCGGTGGCGGCGATCGTGTGGGTCGGCTGGGGGTACAGCATGACTTTCACCGGCGGCAGTCCGTATGTCGGCGGGCTGTCGAAAGCGTTCTTGCAGGGCGTCACCACCAGCTCGCTCGTGGGGACCTTCTCGAACGGCGTCTACATCCACGAATATACCTACATCGCGTTCCAGATGACGTTCGCCTGCATCACCCCGGCGCTGATCGTCGGCGCGTTTGCCGAGCGCATCCGCTTCCTCCCTCTGATGCTGTTCATCGTGCTGTGGCTGACGATCGTCTATTTCCCGATCGCGCATATGGTCTGGTATTGGGCTGGTCCCGATTTCCTCCCCAAGCAGCCGGGCGACTTCGGCTTGCTCTATGGCTGGGGGACGCTCGATTTCGCCGGTGGTACCGTGGTCCACATCAACGCCGGCATTGCCGGACTGATCGGGTGCCTCGTGATCGGCAAGCGCATCGGCTACAAGTCTGAGCCATTGCCGCCGCATTCGCTGGTAATGACGATGATCGGCGCATCCTTGCTGTGGGTCGGCTGGTTCGGGTTCAACGCCGGGTCCAACCTCGAAGCCAATGGCGTGACCGCGCTGGCGTTCATGAACACCTTTGTCGCGACTGCCGCAGCAGCGGTGGCGTGGGCGGTGATCGAGCAAATCGTGCACAAGCGCGCGTCGATGCTCGGTGCGGTGACCGGCGCGGTGGTCGGGCTGGTCGCGATCACCCCGGCGTCGGGCTTTGCGGCACCAGGGACCTCGATGATCCTCGGCGCGGTCGCGTCGGGGGTCTGCTTCCTGTTCGTCACCAAGGTCAAGAATCACTTCGGCTATGACGACACGCTCGACGTCTTCGGGGTGCATTGCATCGGCGGGATCGTCGGCGCGCTCGGCACCGCGATCGTCGCCGCGCCGTCGCTCGGCGGGCAGGGCTGGTTCGATTACACCGTCAATCCGGCGGTGCTCGGCAAATATGACATCGGCGGCCAGTTGATCACCCAGGCCAAGGCGGTGGGGATCACCTTGTTATGGTCGGGCGGCGTATCGGCGGTGCTGTTCCTTGCCATCGATAAATTGATCGGGCTTCGTCCGAGCGCTGATGTCGAGCGCGAAGGCCTCGACATCAACGAACATGGCGAGCGCGCGTACACAATGTGACGCGAGGGGCGGGCTGGCCATTGCGCCGGCCCGCCAAGTCTCAGGTGATCGCCATCAAATGCTGGTGGACAGCGGCGGCGCATTCGCGGCCCTCGCGGATCGCCCACACCACCAGCGACTGGCCGCGCCGCATGTCGCCGCAGGCGTATATCTCGGGTCGGCTGGTGGCATAGGATCGCGGATCGATCGCGACCCCGGCCTGGTCGAGGATCCCGCCCTCGGGCGTCCCGACAAACCCCATCGCCAGCAACACCAGATCGGCCGGGATCGAGCGCATCTCGCCCGCCTGGTCGCACGTCAGCGACTGCACCCGGCCAAGCTCGCCCTCGGCGCATAGGGTCCGCGCCGAGAACAGGCGCTCGGCGCCCTCTTCCTGCGAGGTCGATGTCCGCAGCCTCAGCGGCCAGTGCGGCCACACCAAGGCCTTGTCCTCGGCCAGCGGCGGCTCGGGCATGATCTCGAGCTGGGTGACCGACTTCGCGCCCTGCCGATTGGCGGTCCCGATACAGTCCGATCCGGTATCGCCGCCACCGATTACGACGACATGCTTGCCCGCCGCGTCGATCGGCTCGCCGTCCACCGCCAGCCCCGCATTTCGGCGGTTCGCTTGCGTCAGATAATCCATCGCGAAATAGATGTTGCTCGCCTCACGCCCCGGTACCTGGAGGTCGCGCGGCCATTCGGCGCCGCCGGCGAGCACCATCACGTCATAATCGTCGAGGATCCGGTCGACCGCGACGCTGACGCCAATCTCCATCCCGGTGCGAAAGATCACGCCTTCCGCCTCCATCTGGACGATCCGCCGATCGACCAACGCACGGTCCATCTTGAAGTCGGGAATGCCGTAGCGCAGCAGCCCGCCGATCCGGTCGGCTTTCTCGAATACCGTCGGCGCATGCCCCATCCGCGCCAGTTGCTGGGCGCAGGCGAGCCCGGCCGGGCCCGACCCGACCACCGCGATCCGCCGCCCGGTGCCGCGCCGCGCGACCTTGGGGACGATCCAGCCCTCGTCCCAGCCGCGATCGACGATGGCGCATTCGATCGTCTTGATCGTCACCGGCTCGTCGATCAGCGCCAAGGTGCAGGCTTCCTCGCACGGCGCGGGGCAGACGCGGCCGGTGAATTCGGGGAAGTTGTTGGTGCGGTGCAATCGATCGCACGCGCTGCGCCATTGTTCGTCGCTGACAAGGGTGTTCCAGTCGGGAATCAAATTGCCGACCGGGCAGGCCGAATGGCAAAATGGCACCCCGCAATCCATGCAGCGATTGGCCTGTTGAGCGACGTCCGACGGCGGCATTGGCAGGACATATTCGTCCCAGTCGGCGACCCGTTCGGCGATCGGGCGCGCGCTTCGGTCGTGACGCGGGATGGTTAGGAAGCCGGTCGGGTCGTTCATGCCGCAAGCTCCCGTTCGGACGCCGCCGCCCGGTCGAGCGCCGCGCGATATTCGTTGGGCATGACGAGCACGAACTCGCCGAGCGCCGTATCCCAATCGGCCAGCAATGCGGCCGCCCGTTTGCTCCCCGTGAGCGCCGCATGGCGTTCGACCAAAGCCCGCAACTGCGCCGCATCCTCGACCGCGCCGAAGCTGACCGACGCAGGGTTGCACTTGCCGGCAAACAGCCGCTCCGGATCATGCACCAGCGCCACCCCGCCCGACATTCCGGCAGCAAAATTGCGCCCGACCTTGCCCAGCACAACGATCGTCCCGCCGGTCATATATTCGCAGCCGTGATCCCCAATTCCCTCGACCACCGCGGTTGCGCCCGAATTGCGCACCGCAAATCGCTCGCCCGCCTGGCCTGCGAAAAACGCCTCGCCGCTGGTCGCGCCGTAAAGACAGGTGTTGCCGACGATGATGTTGGCGCTCGCATCGCGCGTTGCATCGTCGGCCGGCCGGACGATGATCCGCCCGCCGCACAGGCCCTTGCCGACATAATCATTGGCGTCGCCGATGACGTCGAATGTGATCCCGTCGATCAGGAAGGCGCCGAGGCTCTGCCCGGCCGATCCGGTCAAGCGGACGTCGAGGCTGCGGTCGGGCAGCCGAATGCCCCCCATCCGCCGCACCAGTTCGCCCGACACCCCGGCCCCGACCGAGCGGTCGTCATTGCCGATATCAAGCTCGATCCGCGCTGGCAGCGACGCATCGAGCGCCTCGATCAGCGCCGCGTCGATCCGCATCGACGATGCCTCGCCCGGCTGTTCCGAGCCCGATCCGGCAAATCGATCGGGCCGATGAAGTAGGCGCGACAGGTCGAGGCCCGCTGCTTTCCAATGGGCCTCGGTCGCGTCCGACTGGCTGAGCAAATCGGCGCGGCCGACCGCCTCGCTCAATGTCCGCAGCCCCAGCGCGGCGAGCAGTTCGCGCACTTCCTCGGCGACGAAGAACAGATAATTGATGACGTGCTCGGGCGTCCCGGTGAACCGCGCGCGCAGCGTCGGGTCCTGGGTGGCAATCCCCACCGGGCAGGTGTTGAGGTGGCATTTGCGCATCATGATGCACCCGGCGGCGATCAGCGGCGCGGTAGCAAATCCGAATTCATCGGCACCGAGTAACGCCGCAATCATCACGTCACGCCCGGTGCGCAATCCGCCGTCGGCCTGGACCGTCATCCGCTCGCGCAGGCCATTGAGCAGCAAGGTCTGCTGGACTTCGGCGAGGCCGATTTCCCACGGCAGTCCGGCGTGGGTTAGCGATGTCAGCGGCGACGCCCCGGTGCCGCCTTCATACCCCGAAATGGTGAGGTGATTGGCGCGGCACTTGGCGACTCCGGCGGCAATCGTCCCGACCCCGACAGCCGCCACCAGTTTGACCGAAATCCGTGCCTCGGGATTGACCCCGCGCAGATCGTGAATCAGCTGGGCGAGGTCCTCGATCGAGTAAATGTCATGGTGCGGCGGCGGCGAAATCAGGCCGACTCCGGGCATCGAATGGCGCACTGCCGCGATCGCCGCATCGACCTTGTGCCCCGGCAATTGCCCGCCTTCGCCCGGCTTGGCCCCTTGCGCCATCTTGATCTGGATCTCGTCGGCATTGACGAGATAGTCGGTCGTCACGCCGAACCGCCCGGAGGCGACCTGCTTGATCGCCGATCGCTCACTGTCGCCATTGGCGAGCGGCTCGAACCGCGCTTGCTCCTCGCCGCCTTCGCCGGTGTTCGATCGCCCGCCGATCCGGTTCATCGCTCTGGCCAGCGTGGTATGCGCCTCGCGGCTGATCGATCCGAAGCTCATCGCCCCGGTCGAAAAGCGCCGCACGATCGACGCCGCATCCTCGACCTCGTCGATCGGCACCGGCGGCCCTGCGCAGCCCAGGTCGAACAACGACCTTATGGTCAGCAAGCGGTGGTTGGTCTGGTCGATCTCGGCGGCGAAGGCGCGATATTTCTCGGGGTTCGATCCGCGCACCGAATGCTGCAGATTGGCGATGCTGGTCAGCGTCCAGCCATGTTCCTCGCCGCCTTCGCGAAGCGCGTAAAATCCGCCCAGGTCGAGCCGGTCGGCGGCGCAGGCCAAATCGTGCCGCCGGGTGCATTCCTCGGCCAGTTCGGCGATCCCCAGCCCGCCGAGCACCGCGTGGGTGCCGGTGAAGAAGCGGTCGATCAATGGATCGGCAAGGCCGACGGCGTCGAAAATCTGCGCCCCGCAGTAGGATTGGAAGGTCGAGATGCCCATTTTCGACATCACCTTGAGCATGCCCTTGCCGAGCGCCTTGACGTACTGTGCCTCGCCCGCCCCAGTCGGGTCGGCCAGCGCAACCGTGTCGAGCGCGAGCCACGGGTTGATCGCCTCGGCGCCATAACCCGCGAGCACGCACATGTGGTGAACCTCGCGCGCCTCGCCGGTTTCGACCACCAGCCCGGCCTGCATGCGGAGGCCCTGACGGATCAATTGATGGTGGATCGTACCGGTCGCCAGCGCGGCCGGGATCGGCACCCGGTCGGGGGCAGCAGCGCGGTCCGAAATGATGATCAGGTTGGAATCGGCCAGCACCGCCTCGGTCGCTTCCCAGCACAGTCGCTGGAGCGCCGCCTCAAACCCTTCCCTGCCCCCCGACCGCGCGAAGGTCGCGTCGAGCGTGACCGTGCTGAACGCCCCGTCGAGGCTGTCGTGAATCGAGCGGATCTTCTCGAGTTCGGCATTGGTGAGGATCGGCTGCGACACTTCAAGCCGCTTGTGAGTCCCCGCTTCGGACCCCAGCAAATTGGGGCGCGGGCCGATCATCGACACCAGCGACATCACCAGCGATTCGCGGATCGGGTCGATCGGCGGGTTGGTCACCTGGGCGAAGTTCTGCTTGAAATAATCGTACAGCAAGCGCGGCCGCCGCGACAATATCGCGAGCGGCGTGTCGGTCCCCATCGAGCCGACCGGATCCTCGCCCCCGCGCGCCATCGGGCCAAGGAAGAATTTGAGATCTTCGTCGGTGAAACCGAACAATCTCTGGGCTTCGTCAAGCTCGGTCGGGGTCGGCACTTTGACCGGATTGGCACCGTCGGGCAAATTGTCGAGCGTGAACTGGGTATCGCGCAGCCAGTCGCCATAGGGCTCGGCGTCGGCCAGCGTCGCCTTGACCTCATCATCTTCGATCAGTCGGCCCTGTTCGAGATCGATTAGCAGCATCCGCCCCGGCTCGAGCCGACATTTGCGGACGATCCGGCTGTCCTCGACCGGCAACACCCCGCACTCCGACGCCATGATGATCCGCTGGTCGTCGGTGATGACATAGCGCGCGGGCCGCAAGCCGTTGCGGTCGAGCGTCGCGCCGATCTGCCGACCGTCGGTGAACGCCACCGCCGCCGGCCCGTCCCACGGCTCCATCAGCGCGGCATGATATTCGTAGAAGGCGCGCCGCTTTGGCTCCATCGCGACATCGCCGGCCCATGCCTCGGGGATGAGCATCATCATCGCGTGCGCCAACGATCGCCCGCCCGCGACCAATAACTCGAGCGCATTGTCGAGGCAGGCGGTGTCCGATTGATTGTCGGGGATGATCGGCCACATCTTGTCGAGATCGGCGCCGATCAACGGCGATTCGAGCGTCCTTCGCCGCGCGTTCATCCAGTTGACGTTGCCGCGCAGCGTGTTGATCTCGCCATTGTGCGCGATCAGTCGATACGGATGCGCCAGCCGCCACGACGGGAAGGTGTTGGTCGAAAAACGCTGGTGGACCAGGATCAGCGCCGACTGGGTCAGCGGGTCGGCCAGGTCGCGGTAGAATGACCCGAGCTGCGACGGCTGGAGCATCCCCTTGTAGACTAGGGTTCGGCTCGACATCGATGCGATGTAGAACTCGTTCAGCCCCGGCAATTTGCGTTCGGTCGCCAGCGTCGCGAGCGGGTTGAGCGTCTGCTTGCGGATGGTCAGCAGCTTGCGTTCGAACATCGCCTGGTCGGCCACTTTGTCGCCGCGGCCGATGATCGCGTGAAACAGGGTCGGGATCGATTCGCGCGCCCGCTCGCCAAGGATGTCGGGGTTAATCGGCACTTCGCGCCAGCCGATCAGATGTTGCTCCTCGAGCGAGACAAACCGTTCGAGCCGCGCCTTGGCGAAATCCCGCGCCGCCGGGTCGCGCGGCAAGAAACAGGTCGCCACTGCATAATCACCCGCCGGTGGCAGGACCACGTCCTGTGCCTCGCTCCACGCGCGCAGCAGGGCATCGGGAATCTGGATCAGGCACCCCGCGCCGTCGCCGATTTCGGGATCGGCCGCCACCCCGCCGCGGTGGACCATGCTCTGCAACACGTGCAGCCCGTCGGCGATCAGCCCGTGGCTGCGGGCCCCCGTGATATTGGCGACGAACCCCATGCCGCACGAATCGCGCTCGTTGCGAGGGTCATAAATGCCCTGACGTGGTGGTGCATCACCCACGCCTGCCGACGTTCGGGATGCATAATTGTATCCGCCGCAGAATCATCGACATCGTCCCTCGCGCACATGCTGCATCGCAGCATTTCGTCGCCACGGACAAATGTCAATCTAGGGGTGAATACCTCGCAGCACGGGCATGTGCTGGTGACGCGCGCAGTGCATTGCGAACACGTCTCTTGCCAAATTTTCCCAGCTAACAGGGAATTTGCTGGGAAATTCTGCTGAACTGGCAAGTTTCCAAGCGTAGAATGGTGCTGGAATGCCGCGATTTGCGCGATTAGTGACGCCATATTCCCGCTAGGCTGAGCCGGGAATTTAGTCTCCTTAAGCAGGGAAACGTGTTCCTCGCGATCAGGCGATCCATCGCCCAATTTTGTGGCATCGTCGGCAGAAGAGGCGTTCTCCAGTCGATATCGCGCGGCTAGTGTCCGAAATGGGTAGAAAACGGACTTTAGCGCCTGACCGAATGGAATGTCCGGAATTGGCCGAATGTGGAATGTCTGCTTTTCGGCAATCGGGGCGCATTGTCAGCCGTTCGTTCAGGATGGCACATGAAGCCTGTTTTCCGCCCGATGCGGTCGTCCGGCGGTCTCTCGCTAGAGCTCCAATCAGACGTTGGGCGGGCAGGTGGAGGCCACAACGCCAATGCTCTACAGATGTCAGGTCTTACGCCTTGCAATGGTCTTGAACGACTCCCGGACTGCACGCGATTGGGCATTCGAGGCGAGTAGCGTTCGGTAACTGGACGTTCTCAACCGCCCAATATGTTGGCGAGGATGCGGTCACCATCAGGGGTAAGGATCGATTCCGGGTGGAATTGCAACCCGGTCTGCATCGCTGCGGGGTCGCTGATCGCCATCGCCATGCCGTCGAAGGCGGCATGGACTTGGAAGCGGGCGGGAACGTTGCGGGTGCAAAGGCTGTGATAGCGGCCGACTGGGGCGGCCCCCTTCAGACCAGCGAATGGCCCGGCGCCGTCGTGATCTATCGCACTCGACCGACCGTGTACCGGCTCGGTTGCGCGCTCGACCGCCCCCCCGGCCTGATGGACGATCGCTTGATGGCCGAGGCATATGCCAAGCACTGGCACATGGCCGATCGCGCGGCCGATCAGATCGAGGGTGCAGCCGGCGTCTTCAGGCCGACCCGGGCCGGGCGAGAGGACAATGAGGGTGTCCTTGTCCCGAGCGAAGGCGATAGCCTTTGCCGCATTGACCGTGTTGCGCAGCACCCGCACCGTCGCGCCCTGCCTCTCGAATGCCTCGACCAAATTGAAGCTGAAGCTGTCGAAATTATCGATCAGGAGCACGTCGCGCCTCACGACGCACCTCCGGTTGCTGCGAGCACGGAAAGCAACGCCGAGGCCTTGCGGCGGGTCTCGTCGGCTTCGCGCTGGGGATCGCTGTCGTAGACCACGCCGGCACCGGCGCGGACGTATGCCACACCGTCCTTCACGATGGCCGAGCGGATCACGACGCCGGTATCCATCATCCCTTCGCCGTTGAGCCAGCCGATCGCGCCGCCATAAGGGCCGCGCTTGGTTATCTCGGTCGCGCGAAGAAGTTCGGTGGCGCGGATCTTTGGCGCACCAGTCAGCGTGCCGACATTGAGACAGGCCTGCAAAGCGTGAAGCGCGTCGAGGTCGGCGCGGAGCGTGCCGGTGACGGACGACACCAGATGCATCACCCGGGCGTAGCGCTCGACACTCATCAGCCTGGCGACGCGGCGGGTGCCCGAAATGCTGACCCGAGCGACGTCGTTGCGCGCGAGATCGACCAGCATCATATGCTCGGCGGTCTCCTTGCGATCGAGCCGCATCTCGGCCTCGAGCCGGTCGTCGTCGTCAATCGTGGTGCCCCGCGGGCGGGTGCCGGCAATCGGCTTGACCTCGACCGTCCGAACATCTGCGTCGAAAACCCGCACCGACGTTTCGGGCGAGGCACCGAACAGGATATGATCGGGGCCAGAAACGAAGAATTGGTAGGGACTCGGGTCGAGCGCGCGCTGGACGGCATAGGATTTCAGCGGATCGGGACAGGGCGCACGGAAGGTCCGCGACGGCACGATCTGGTAGATATCGCCCGCCGTGATCCGTTCGCGCAGCCGGGCCACGACTTCGCCATAGGCGGCGTCGTCGAGATCGACCTCGGGCTCGGCGAAATTCGGCGACGGCGTCACCGGGGTCGGAAGAGGCGCGACTCGGGCACAGCGTTCGACCAGCGCGGCCAGCCGCTCGGCGGCACTGTAATAGACGCGCTCGGCGGCGGCGGGGTCGTCGGAACCGAACGCAGTGCAGAGGAGGCGGGGCCCAGCGCCGGGCTCGAATATGATCAGCGACTCGGCGAGCCAGAACAGGTAGTCGGGGAAGCCCAACGGATCCTTTTCATTGGCTGGCAAGGATTCGAAAAGGTCGGCTTGGTCGAAGGCGACGACGCCGACGGCGGCAAGCGTGAAAGGCTCCTCCTTCGACCGCGAGGCGAGACCGGTGAGTAACCGCAGCACATCGAGCGGCGATGGAGCGAGCAGTCGCGCTTCGGCATCGTCACCACCCAGTGCCGGGAAGCACAAAGCCAGTCGGTCATCCTCGAATGAGTCCACCCGGTGCTCGAGGCGACTGGCGACCGTCGCTAAAATCTGGCCGCCGCCCTTGGACAAAGCGATGAGGACCACATTGCGGCCGCGGCATTCGATCCGCACGGCTGCTTGATCCATCAGCAGGCTGGGGCCGACGCTGCGCTCGAGCAGAAAGGTGTCCGGGCGCTGGCCATGGTCGGTCAGCGCCGCGTACAGGCCCAGCCTGTCCGGGTTGGAGGAGAGGCGGCGCTGGAGCGCTATCGCCTCCCCGTCGTGCAGGGAGGGAATCAAAGTTGCCGTCCGACCGCGCGTACGACCGGGCCGAGCGCAGCCATCAGCGCTTCGAACTGGTCCGGATACAGCGATTGGGCACCGTCCGACAGCGCCACCGCCGGATCCTCGTGGACTTCGACCAGCAGGCCATCCGCGCCGCACGCCGCTGCCGCCAGCGCCATTGGGATGACGAAGTCGCGCACGCCGGTGCCGTGCGACGGATCGACCAGCACGGGCAAGTGCGTTCGCTGCTTGATATACGGTATGGCGTTGAGATCGAGCGTGTTTCGCGTGGCAGTTTCGAAGGTACGGATGCCGCGCTCGACCAGCACAACCTGGTCGTTTCCGGCGGCCAGCAGATATTCGGCTGCGAGGAGCAATTCCTCGATCTTCGCGGACATTCCGCGTTTCAGCACCACCGGCTTGCCGGCCTTGCCGACCGCGCGGAGCAGCGAGAAATTCTGCATGTTGCGGGCACCGATCTGGAGCGCATCGGCATGGGAGGCGACGAGGTCGAGATCGGCGGTGTCCATCACTTCGGTGACGATCGGGAGACCAAGTTCATCTCCGATCTCGCGCAGGATCTTCAGGCCAGACGGGCCGTGGCCGGCAAAGCCGTAGGGACTGGTGCGCGGCTTGTAGGCGCCGGCGCGCAGCGCGGAGGCGCCGGCGGCCTTGACCGCCAACGCGGTGTTGCGGGTCTGGTCGCGAGTCTCGACCGCGCAGGGGCCGGCGATCACTTGAAAGACCGGGCCGCCGATCGCCATTCCGCCGATCCGGACAATGGTGTCGTGTGGATGGAGCTCGCGGCTGACCAACTTGTAGGGCGCGAGGATCGGCTTGACCGATTCCACCATCGGGTCGCCTTCGAGGCGAAGCTCGGCGAGAATGCGTTCATCGCCAAGTGCGCCGAGCACGACCCGCTCGGAGCCAGGCATATGAAGCGGCTTGAGGCCGGCGGCGGCGATGCGAGCGAGAATGGTCTCGGCATGGTCGGGCGAAGCTTCGGGTTTAAGAACGATGATCATGGAAGTTTCCTGGATAAAAAAGGCAAAAAAAGACCCGCCTGAGGCGGGCCTTTCCGGGTCAGTGGTGGAGAGTCTGGTCAGAGACTGCTCGGCCATCGCCAGGCGGGCACGCCATTGAATGCACTGCGCCACCAGCTGCCGCCGGCGGTGTTCGTGGGGAAATGTTTGCCCTTAGTCATTGCAGGCCACCTAGACTGGCGCCGAGCATTGCGTCAATCGCCAACCGACAATGCAATCGGGACGGGACCGGATTGTCGATCATTGTGGCTCGCAAATTCGTCCGAGCTCACGATCCAGGAATGCGGCAACATCGGCGAGATCGACCGACGTATCGACAAAGGCGGCGCCGATGCCCCGCGCAAGGATGAAGGGCACCCGACCGCCGCTCGCTTTCTTATCGCGGGCCATATGATCGGCGAGGGCGCGCCCGGAGACATGTGTTTTGTTGAGCTGCGTCGGAAGGCCGACCGCGGCGAGATGCGCGGAAACCCGCTGCGCCTCGGCGGCACTGCACAAGCTCCGCTCGGCGCAGAAGCGAAACGCGAGGGAGATGCCGAGCGCCACCGCCTCGCCGTGAAGCAGACGGTCGGAAAAGCCGGCTTCGGCTTCGAGCGCGTGGCCAAAAGTGTGGCCGAGATTGAGGAGGGCGCGCGTGCCGACGGTTTCGCGCTCGTCGGCGGCGACGATTCCTACCTTGCCGGCGACGCTGGTGGCGATGGCCTGACTCCTTGCGGCCCCTTTCGTCGCAAGCAGGCCAGCGCCGTTCTTCTCCAGCCAGGCGAAGAAGTCGGCGTCCTCGATCAGGGCATATTTGACGATCTCGGCATAGCCGGCCCGCATCTGGCGGGGATCGAGCGTATCGAGGCAGACAGGATCGATCAGCACCAGCGAGGGCTGGTGGAAGGCGCCGACCAGATTCTTTCCCGCGACCACGTTGATCGCGGTCTTTCCGCCGACTGAACTGTCGACCTGGGCGAGCAAGCTGGTCGGGATCTGCACGAACCGGCAGCCGCGATTGACGATGGCGGCAGCGAAGCCCGCGAGGTCGCCAACCACGCCGCCGCCGAATGCCACAATATGGTCGCCACGTTCGACGCCGAGGCCAAGCAGGCGATCGATCAGCCCGGACAGACCGGCCCAGCTTTTGGTCCCCTCGCCGGGTGGGAGGAGGATCGGCACCGCTTCGATCGCGCCCATTCCCCGCATCAGTCGCATGCCTTGCGCGGCCCAGACGGTCTCGTCGCTGACCACGATCAGCCGGTTATCGCGCGCGAGCGGAGCGAGATGGCCACCGGCATTGTCGAGGAGTTCGTCCTCGATCAATATATCGTAGCTCCGCTCGCCGAGCGCGACTTCGATGCGCGTCATCCGCATTGCGCCCGATGAAGCAGCTTCTGATCGGCCAGGACCAGCGCCATCATCGCTTCAGCCACCGGTGCACCGCGGATGCCGACGCACGGGTCGTGGCGGCCCTTCGTGCTGATCTCGGTTTCCAGGCCGGCGCGATCGACGGTCCTGACGGGCGTGAGGATTGACGAGGTCGGCTTGAACGCCATTCTTGCCACTACCGTCTGGCCGGTCGAAATACCGCCCGCCACGCCGCCGGCGTGGTTGGAAAGAAAGACCGGGGTGCCGTCATGCCCTGAGCGCATGGCGTCGGCATTGTCCTCGCCGCGAAGGCGGGCGGCGGCGAAGCCGTCGCCGATCTCGACGCCCTTGACCGCATTGATCGACATCATGCCGGACGCCAGTTCGGAATCGAGCTTGGCGTAGACTGGAGCCCCCCAGCCGGCAGGAACGCCGGTCGCGACACACTCGACCACGGCCCCGAGCGAGGAGCCATCCTTGCGGGCCTCGTCGACGAGGGCTTCCCAGCGTTCGGCGGCCGCCGCATCGGGGCAGAAAAAGGGGTTGGCGTCGATCTGTCCATCGTCGAACATTGCACGGTCGATTGCATCGCCGCCGAGCTCGACGACATAAGCGCGAATCTCGACTTCGGGGATGACGAGACGGGCGACCGCGCCTGCCGCGACGCGCGCGGCAGTTTCGCGGGCCGAGCTGCGACCGCCGCCGCGCCAGTCGCGAAGTCCGTACTTGGCGTCATAGGAATGATCGGCATGGCCGGGGCGGTAGGCGCCAGGCTCGTAATCCTTGGAGCGCTGGTCGACGTTGTCGATCATCAAGCTGATCGGTGTCCCGGTCGTCCTGCCTTCGAAAGTGCCGGACAGGATTCGGACCTGATCGGGCTCGCGGCGCTGGCTGGTGAAGCGCGAGGTGCCCGGACGGCGGCGATCAAGCCAGGGCTGGATATCGGTTTCGCCTAATGTGAGCCCGGGCGGGCAGCCGTCGACCAGCGCGCCGATCGCCACGCCGTGGCTTTCGCCCCAGGTTGAGAAGCGGAGCATCCGCCCGAAGCTATTCCAACTCATGCGATGTTCGCTCCAATCCTGCGCATCAGTTGCGCGAAGCCAGGAAAGCTCGTGGCGATCGATGTCGCCGAATCCACCGCTACCGGGGAGCAGCTGGCGAGACCGAGTACAAGGAAGCTCATCGCGATGCGATGGTCACCATGTGCGGCGACAACGGCACCGCCCGGCGGTGGCCCGCCCCTGCCCTCGATGAACAAGGTGTCGCCTTCGATCCAGGCCTCAACCCCGCAAACGCGCAGGCCTTCGACAATCGCGGCGAGCCGGTCACATTCCTTGACGCGCAGTTCGGCGAGGCCGTGGAGGATCGTCCGCCCTGACGCGTAGGCAGCGGCGACTGCGAGAATCGGATATTCGTCGATCATCGATGGCGCGCGCTCGGCGGGAACCTCGATGCCCTGCAAAGGGCCATAAGCGGCGGTAATGTCGGCCACTGCTTCGCCACTCATATTACCGCGCGGCGTGACGTCGAGTCGGGCTCCCATTGCGCGGAGCGTATCGAACAGCCCGGCGCGGAGCGGGTTGATCATCACCGATCGGGCACGAACGTTGGATCCCGGCGATATCAATGCCGCGACGAGCGGGAAGGCCGCGGAGGATGGGTCGCCGGGAATGCGGATCGACGTGGCAGTCGGACGGCAGCTTCCGTCGAGGTTGATCCTTCCGCGGTCCACTTCCAGATTGCATCCGAATTCGCGCAGCATGGTCTCGCTATGGTCGCGACTGGCAGCGGGCTCGATGATTTCAACCCCGCCCTCGGCATGCAGGCCGGCGAACAGCAAGGCCGACTTGACCTGCGCGGATGCGCGCGAATTCACGTGGCTGATGCGCACTAGCTGACCGCCACGCAGCGTGACAGGAAGAACGTCGCCAACCGCGACCGCCCCCATCCGGCGCAGTGGCTCTAGGATGCGGTCCATCGGACGCCGACTCAACGACTCGTCGCCAACGAACCTGGCTTCCAGCGCAAAGCCAGCGGCGGCGCCCATCAGTAGCCGGGCGGCGGTGCCGCTGTTGCCGCACTCAACGGGCGCGTCGGGGCTTTGCCAGCGGGTGCCGGTGACGGTCCAATAGCCCTCTCCGAACCGCTCGACAGTCGCGCCGAACGAACGAACCGCTTCGGCGGTGTGGAGGACATCTTCGCTTTCCAGTAGCCCGTGAATGATGGTCGTGCCCTCGGCGAGTCCGCCGATGATAAGCGCGCGATGCGACATCGATTTATCGCCGGGGATTGGAATGTCGCCGCTCAGGCCCGAAGATGCGACAGCTTCAAGCCGCTCTTCGCCCATCTGGATCGCCACGGCGCTCACGCGCCGCCGAATGACACGATTGACCAGCTGCCGCCAAGGGCCGCCGGGAGCGACGTCGGCAATGCACGGCAATTGGTCGTGGGGCTCACCCGATTCATGCGGGAGTGCAGTATGCTGATTGAGTATTGCCGCCTCCATCCGAGCGCCGAAGCCGCGCGCGGCTCCCAGCACGTCGGCTTCGCGTTCGGAAGTGAGGTCTCGGGCCCTCGGACATGACAAGATTCTGGTTCAGGAGCATCGTATTCATCCTTCGCGAAGGCATAAAAAACCCGCCGGGAGCGGCGGGCTTCGTAAGCACTGGAACACACGATCCTTTAGCGGATCGGGTTTACCAGCAACGCCATCGGGCCGCCGCGGAGGGAGTTTCCGTCCACCAAAGCCAAGCCTGCGAGGAGACGTGCGCACGTCTTTCGGTCGCTACACAGGTCGCAGCGGCGAAATTCGGAAGTGTCGCAATCGTCAGCATCGCACGTAACTTCTAGATCAGCCCAGCGTGCGTCAAGGTATATTTGGGCAAAGGCGGACGTAAACCTCGCCGGCACCGATAATCCGATCTCCACTTACCGCCCATAAAGGACGTCGCCGGCGCCAGTTGAGCGCGACGCCGGCGAAGGTTCAAATCTCAGTGCCTTCGGCGAGCGCGAGGGCATCCTCGATGTCGACGCCGAAATAGCGCACCGTGCTTTCGATCTTCGTATGGCCCAGCAGGATTTGAACGGCCCTGAGATTTCCGGTCTGCTTATAGATCAGCGCTGCCTTTGTCCGTCGCAGCGAGTGCGTGCTGTATTCCTTGCGCCGCAGTCCCATGCCGGTCACCCACTCATCGACCAGTCTTGCATACTGTCGGATGCTGAGGTGATCGGCGCGGTCAATGCGGCTAGGAAAAGCAAACTCGTCCAACCCTCCGCCGCGGCGCTCGAGCTAAGCCAGAATTGTCGATCGGGCTGGCTCTAACAATTCAAACTGGACCGGCCGCCTTGTCTTTTGCTGGATGACCATCGCTCGATTGCGAACGCGACCGCCCGCCACCAGATCTCCGATCTCGACCTTCACCAAATCACACCCTCGCAATTTGCTATCGATCGCGAGATCGAACAGGGCGCGATCCCGGACCTTGCGGGCTTGGTCGAGCATGAACCGAATGGCCCAAATCTCCTTCGGCTTCAGCGCTCGCTTAGCACCAAGCTTGCGCCCAGCGTTCCATGCAGGGCCCGTGTCGACTGGATCAAATGTGGAGTGTCCCATTGCCTTTCTCCGTTGGCCGGAAGTGGCCAAAGGAGAAACGCGTGATCTGGAACTACTGGCCGGAAGCCGACCGGACGGTTTTAGCACATTAGGCCTTATAGCTGCCGTCCCATGCTAATATTGTCCAGAACGCTCGAAGCGAATCTGCTTCGATCGTCTAAGAGGCGGAAGGGCCGCCGCTGACTGCGCTCGTGACAGCCAAGTCCGCGGTTACGTTTGTCACCGTATAGAAAATGTCTGGGATGGCATCGATCGCTAAGAAAATCGGGAGCAATTCGACAGGGACGCCCACTGCGAGTGCTGGCGGTGCGTAGGCCGCGAAAAAGGTGATCTGATTTGGCAGGCCCGCGATGACCAATGTATTGAGGGTTGCCATGAGCATGACGATAGCCAACTGCGGCAGTCCCAACTCCACACCCATGATCCTGCTGAGTGCCAGCGTGACGATCACGATTGAAGCGGGCGCTGCGATCCGAAACACCGCGACGGCCAATGGCAGAACGACAGCGGCAGACCTATCGGGCAAGCCCAAGCGCCTCGCAGCCTCGACCATTACCGGGAGTGAGGCGAGAGACGATTGGGTGCTTGCCGCAATGGCCTGAGAAGGTGCCGCACCGCGGCTGAAAGCACTGAAAGACAGGCCGGACTTAATCGCGAGTGGATACATTAATGCAGCTAGCGACAGCGTGGCAATGATCTGCACAATCACATACCAGGCAACGAACGCGCCCACCTCGAGGCCCGTAGTCGCACCAAGCGAGAAAGCCAGGGCGAATACTCCGAGTGGAGCGGCGATCAATACCCATTGCACAATCGTGACCATGATCTGGCTGACCGTTTCGAAGAAGCTAAGCACCTGCGATGCTCGGTCGCCCAAGCGTACCGCGGCAAAGGCGAAAACCAAGGCGAAAAGGATGAGCGGAACGATGGCGCCGTTGGCAGCGGCCGACACGATGTTTGGAGGCACGAGGCCGAGGATCCACTCAGACGCTCCTGGCACTTCGATGGGCTTGGCTTTTGCTGTGAGCATCGACGCAGCGGGCCCAATGTCCAGCAGCAGCGAGCCAAGGATTGCTCCTACGATCGCCGACAAAAGCAGCAAAATTACGAACAGGAAAGCTGTCCTTCGTCCGATCCGTCCGCCCACGCGGTTGGAGGCCGCCGCCGCGACGCCGGTGACGACCAAGGTGAAGATGAGCGGCACGAGCGTAATCCTCAGCGCATTCAGCCATAGGCCTCCAACCAGCTGGGCGATCGAAATTCCGGTATCGACTTCGGCGTGAAGCGCATGGAGTGCAGCTCCAACGACGACGCCGCTGACCAGTCCCGCTACAATCGGCCATGCGCGAAGCCGGGTCGCTTTCGACGCAGTAATTGTTTCGGACATTCAATTACTCCATTGCTGCCCCGTGGACATGATGGGGAGCGGTCACCTTTTCATTCGTGTACCGCTGATCTTGCGCTTTCCCAGCAATATCAATCGTTGAGATAGTTGGCTAATCCAGCCCTCCGCCTTGTTCCAAGGCCGGCTTACTCCATATCTGTCGTCGCCACCCGAGGACCTCAATGACCGCTCCCATTGCCGTGCTGTATGAACATCCGCGCTGGTTCGAGCCCCTGTTTGCCGCGCTCGAGCGGCGCGGCCTAGAGACAGTCAGGGTCGACGCCCGAGGCCTGGTGTTCGACCCGGCGTCCCCGACTGTTCCCGCCGATCTGGTTTTCAACCGCGTCGCCATGTCGGCGCCCCAGCGCGATGAGGAGCACGGGATTTTTCACGCCATCGCGGCGCTCGACCATTGGCGCCGGCGCGGTGCCCGGGTCATCAATGGCCCTGAGGTAATGGCGATCGATGCATCAAAGGCTCGTCAACTGTCGTTGATCGAAGCACTTGGACTGTCCACGCCACGGACACTCGTCATCCATCGGTTGGTGGAGCTTGGCGACGCGGCGCGTGCCGTTGGCTTTCCGCTTCTTGTCAAAGCGAACATCGGCGGTGCCGGGGCTGGCATCGTGCGTTACGATTCCATGGCGGAGATCCAAGCAGCAATTAAGGCTGGGTTGGTGCCGCAGAGCGTAGATCGAGTGCTGCTGGTTCAAGCTTATGTCGAGCCGCACGGCGAGCGTATTTGCCGCATGGAAACGCTTGGTGGGCGCTTTTTGTATGCGATCGACATCGCCGTCGACGGCAATTTCGATTTGTGCCCGGCCGACGCTTGCCAGACCCCGGGTCGCGCCGTGACGATGACGCAGGCGCACCCGCCGGCCGACCTGATCGCCGCGGTCGAAGCCATCGCAGGCGCAGCGGGCCTGAACGTCGGCGGGGTGGAATACGTCATCGACAAACAGGATGGAACGCCGCGTTTCTACGACATCAATGCGTTGTCCAACTTCGTTGCCAATCCGATAGACGTGCTCGGCTGGGACCCGCATGATCGGCTGGTCGATTATCTCTTGGCGGAGATCGATGAAAGGAAGGCCTTGTGAGGTTTGGTTATTGGATGCCGGTGTTTGGCGGCTGGCTGCGTAATGTCGAAGACGAGAACATGACCGCGAGCTGGGACTATGTCCGGCAGCTGACCCAGCGTAGCGAACAGACCGGCTGGGACCTGACGTTGATCGCCGAACTCAACCTCAACGACATTAAGGGCATCGGCCAGCCCGCGCTCGACGCCTGGTCGACCGCGGCGGCATTGGCAGCGGTGACCGACAGCATCGAGTTGATGGTGGCGGTACGGCCCAATTTCCACCAGCCGGCCTTGTTCGCCAAGCAGGCTGCGAACATCGACAATATCGCTAATGGCCGGCTGGCGCTTAACGTAGTGTCAAGTTGGTGGGCGGACGAGGCGACTCAATATGGGCTGCCGTTCGACGCTCACGACGACCGTTACGCACGCACCAGCGAATGGCTGGAGGTGGTCGACGGATTGTGGACCGAGCCGCGCTTTACGCACCATGGCGAGCGCTACCAGCTCAAGGACGCGATTTGCGAGCCCAAGCCGGTCGCCTCGCCCCGTCCAACGATCTACGCCGGCGGCGAAAGCGAAGCGGCCAAGACGATGATCGTCGAGCAGTGCGATGCTTATGTCATGCACGGCGACAACGTCGAAGCGATCGGTAGTAAGATCGCCGACATGAAACAGCGGCGGGCGGCGACTAAACAGGGGCCGATGCAGTTTGGGATGGCGGCTTACAGCATAGTCCGAGACAGCGAAGACGAAGCGCGTGCTGAACAGGCGCGAATCACGGCGATGCCGGACACCCCGCCGAAGGGCTTCGACAATTTCGAGCAATGGCTATCTGGCACTCAGCTGGAGCGAGAAATTAAGTTGCGAGACTATTCGGTGAGCAATCGCGGCCTGATGCCCGGCCTGGTCGGGACGCCGGCGCAGGTCCGCGCCAGAATCGAGGCCTATGAAGCCGTGGGGCTCGACCTGCTGTTGCTGCAGATGAGCCCCCAAGCTGAGGAAATGGACCGCTTCGCCGACCAGGTAATCGCGCCAATGAAGGCATCCTCGAGCGAAATCGCCTCGCCCGCTAGATAGCTCCGGCACGCCGGGGCCGTTGGTCTATTACGTGAATGAGTGGCGGCTCTTGGGCGCCTCCGAAGTTGGTGGGAACGTCCCCATTGGGCGCAAAGCGGTCCTTGCGAATACACGTTCGTTTATAATCGCGCATGTGCTGCCGACCCGCCGCAAGCGCACATGTCGCCGAGGCAGAGGGTCGATCGAATAGCAAGCCTAATGTCCGTCATCGGTGGAAAGCAGACATTAGCCGGACCCACGTTCATGCGGTTTGACGAAATGGGACGCTGCCGCCCCCGGATGACCTAATTCGCCGCCCCACCAGTATCTCAACGCTGCGGGGTTGCGATTAGAATTCCATGATCGTCGGCGAGCATGCGTGGGCTTGACGGTATGATCGATGCGGTCGGCGACACGATTTTCATGCTACTAATTTGGCGGTACAAACTTGGCGACACGGCTGCGAAAGCGAAGTGGCTATGGTCGCGTTCGTTCAACGACTCGACTAGTGTATACCCGGCCTCCCAAGTTAGTCTCGGGCAGCTTGTTCCAGGGACTGATCGTCGATCGCCACGGGCGAACCATGGGTCCGTTTCACACCATGCGCAACGGACAGCGGTTCCGTTATTATGTCACCCATCCCAAGACGATCAGGGAAGGCGGACCGCCACCGTATCGGCTCGCCGCCACAGCAATAGAAACAATCTGCTGCGACCTGCTGGCCGACCACATTACCGGGCAGGTCAGCAGCATCGATGGTTCCTCCGAAGCTAGCCAGCTGGGGGAAGTTCTGGCCGGCACGGACCATCGTCAGCGGCGTGAGCTGATCATCGAACGCGTGCGCAAGGTCACCATCGGCGATGCCAGTGTCAGCCTGCTTCTCAATGATGGCACCATGCATGAGCGCTCGCTCGAGCGCATCCGGCATGGCAATGATGCGAAGTTGATTGTTGGCGACCTTGTGCCGGCCGATGACCCCACACCAGATCCACAGCTCATCGTCCTGCTCAAAGACGCCCAGCGCGCCCAGGCACTGCCAATGGCCAAGCCGAACTACACGCTCGACCGACTGGCGAAGCTGTTCGGGCGCTCGACCGAACGTTACAAACGACTACTTCGACTGAGCTACCTGTCGCCGTCGATTGTCAGCGTCATCATCGACGGCAAACAACCAGCGCATCTGACAGGACGGTTCCTGCAGAACCTCGATGGTCTCCCCCTATCCTGGACCGAGCAGGACGCGATGCTCATCCGCTGATCCGCGGCCAAGCCTACCCATCTCAAGACATGGATTTTGCGCCAAAGAGAAAAACGCGTGGAATCTCAACCTGTTGAGAACGCTACACTTTCTCTGCCTGGGGTTAGAAACTCACGTCGCCGTTATTTGGCGGAAATCCACCAATTTAGCCAAGATATTTCGAACAAAACATCCAATGGCATCAACGGCTTAGACCGTGGTGACCCCTACGGGAATCGAACCCGTGTTACCGCCGTGAGAGGGCGACGTCCTAACCGCTAGACGAAGGGGCCGTCCGGCAAGGGGGCGCATATGGTCGAGCGAGTGCGGCTCGTCAACCGGCGCTACCCGCCGCGCGCCGTCCGCCAGCCTGCGCCGCGATCCAACCCAGCATCGCGTCGGCGATCCGCGGCCCGGCGTGGCCATCGCCGAACGGCAGGCTGGCGCGGCTCATCGTCGCGCGCACCTCGGGGTCGAACAATCGCATCACCAGCGCGATGATCTTGTCGCGCCCGGTCCCGGCGAGCAGCATGTTGCCGCTGGCGATCCCTTCCGGCCGCTCGGTCTTGTCGCGCAACACCAGCAACGGCACGCCCAGCGCCGGCGCTTCCTCCTGCACGCCGCCCGAATCGCTCAGCAGCAGGTCCGCCCGCCGTATCGCGTCGATCATCTCGGCATGCCCCAATGGCGCGACCAGCTCGACCGCCGCACACGGCGCGATCGCCCGGCTCATCGTTTCCGCCACCGCCGGATTGGGATGGAGCACCACCTTGATCGCCACCGCTTCACGCGCCGCCAGATGGTTGAGCGCGGCGGCAACGCTCCGCATCGGCCGCCCCCAATTCTCGCGCCGGTGACAGGTGACGAGCAGCCGCAGCGTCTCGCCGCGCGGTTCCTGTGCCATTGGCCCCAGCCGGTCGAGCATGAAGAACAACGCATCGATCCCGGTATTGCCGGTGACGCTGACCGCGCCCTGCACCGTCTCGGCGCGCAAATTGGCGGCGCTGGTCGCGGTCGGCGCGAACAACAGGCTCGACAGTCGGTCGATAGTGATCCGGTTCTGCTCCTCGGGCCACGGCATTGCGGGATCGAAACTGCGTAAGCCAGCCTCGACATGCGCCACCGCCACGCCCTCGGCGAACCCCGCTATCGCCCCGCCCAGCGCGCTCGACGTGTCGCCCTGAACCACCAGCAAATCCGGCCGATCGGCAATCGCCCGACGCACCCGCCGCGCCACCGCGTCGGCATGCGCCATCGGGTTGCGCTGGCCGGGACAGCCAAGCTCGACCGCCGCGAAATCTTTTAGCCCGTGGTCGGCCATGTCGAGCTGATGCTGCCCGGTCAGCAGCAACCGCGGAACGCACCCGCGCGCGGCCAGCGCGAAGGCGACGGGGGCAAGCTTGATGGCTTCCGGGCGGGTTCCGACCACAAGGTCGATACGCGGGTGGTTCACTTTCCCCCTAGCTCGGCAACGCGATCATGGATCGGTCCGCGGCGATGCGCAAGCTGGCGTTAGGGAGTTTGTCGTTATAGGGTGCAAACGAAGGCGCGCTGCGAATGACGCGCCGTCCGGGGGGATAGAGTGATCAGGTCGTTATCGTCGGTGCACGCGCCATGCTGATCGCGCAGATCACCGATTTGCACATTGGCTTCGATCGCGACAATCCGCACGAGCTCAATATCCGGCGGTTGAACCTGGTGATCGACCAGATCAACGCGATGACCCCCAGGCCCGATTTGCTGATCGTCAGCGGGGACCTGGTCGAGAATGGCGACGACCAGCGCGCCTATCGGCACATGGAAGCATTGGTCAAACGCTGGCAGGGGCCGATGCTGTGGGCGGTCGGCAATCATGACAGCCGCACCGGGTTTCGCGAAGTGCTTCCCGAAGTCCCGACCGACGACAATGGTTTCATCCAATATGAGGCCGAGCATGGCGGCTTGCGGTTCGTCGTCATCGACACGCTCGATGTCGGCCGTCACGGCGGGATGGTGTGCGAGGCGCGGGCGGCGTGGCTCAAGGCCCGCCTGCGCGAGAAAAAGGACATGCCGACGATCATCGTCATGCACCATCCGCCGGTCGACACCGGGATCGAATGGATGAGCGCCTTGTCGTGCGAGGAATGGGTCCAGCGCGTCGCCAAGGTGATCATCCCCGCCAAACAAGTCGTCGCCGTGCTCGCCGGCCACGTCCACCGCCCGATTGCGACTGGGTTCGCCGGCAAACGACTGGTCGTCTGCGCTTCGACCGCGCCCCTGGTCGCGCTCGATCTCGAGGCGGTCGATCCGCTCCATCCCGACGGCCGAGCGCTCATCATCGGCGACGCGCCGGCCTATGCGATCCATTATTGGGATGGCACCAATCTGCTCAGCCATTTCGAAATCGCCGGCCCGCGCAACGTCATCGCCAGCTACAACAGCAATTTGCAGCCGATGATGAAGGCGTTCCTGGAGGAACGGGGGACGGGCTAGTCGCGAGTGGCTGCTTACGACTCATTGCGGACACTAGGCCGACCAAGGGACCAAGAAAAAATAGGCCCAAGCGCCCCCAAAGAGGAGAAGGCTAGCAGCCGACAAAGCAACTTTCGCTGAGGTGTCGAGACAGTCGAAATCGCGAATGGCTTGGACTCCACGCTCCGCACGCAACCAAAAAAAATGGATCGCCGCTAATCCAAAAAAGATCCAAATGAATGGTTGTTTTGTTGGCCAAGGCAGCCCCGCTCGAACTCCAACAGTTACCCATGCAAGATTACACAAGCCCATGGCGAGAAGGGCCAAATTGACAATAGCGCTCAACTGATTTTCTCGATGCGCTTCCTTCATCCACGGAAAAGGATTGTGTGTGGCCGTGAACGTGAACGGAAGGAGATAAATCAGTTTGAAGATCGAGAGTGGCCCTCGATTGAGTTTGAAACCGGTCATGCGGGGAGTCTTAAGGAGCTGTCGATTGTTGTAAACTGCGCCACAAAATGTCCGTTTTCCACCCAAATCGGACGTTAGCGCCAATTAGGTGAAGGCCAATGGGCGTGTTCTGCGGAAGCGGAATCAACGCACAGTTGGCAGGCTGAAACTCAGCGGAAGTTATCGGCGTAGGCCTGCAGCTTGAGCCCGACCGGGGCTGCGGGGACGATGTGCACCTCCAGCCCCTTCGACCGCGCATAGGCCAGTGCCTCGTCCTTGCTGTCGAAGCTCAGGCGCAGCTGGGTCTCGGTGTCGCCGCTTCCGGCCCAGCCGGTCAGCGGGTCGGGCTTGAGCGCTTGTGTCCGCTCGATCTCCAGCGTCCAGCGGCCGGCCTTGGCCTTGCCCGACTGGGTGGTGCCCCGTTGTTGTTCGATGATCCGTGCGGTCGTCATGGCCGCTCGATTGGCGCATGCCGCGGCGCGAATCAAGACCCGGCGCGCTTGGTGCGGAGCGTCGGCGGCGCGCTGGCCGGATCGTCGGGCCACGGGTGACGCGGATAACGCCCGCGCATCTCCTTCGCCACCTCGCGCCACGACCCGGCCCAGAAAGCGGGCAAATCCCGCGTCGTCTGGATCGGGCGGTGCGCCGGGCTGGTGATCGCCAGCGTCAGCGGAACGCGCCCGCAGCCGACCATCGGATGCGCCTTGAGGCCGTACAGCGCCTGCGCGCGAACCTCGACCGTCGGCCCGCCCGGCGCTGCATAATCGATCGGATACGATGCACCCGCGGGCGATGTGAAATGCGTCGGCGCGAGCCGATCGATCGCCTGGGTCGCGGGATAGCCGAGCAGTCCGTCGAGCGCATTGCGAAGCGCGCCGGGGTCGATCGTGTCGAGCCGCCGCTTGCCCGCCAGCAGCGGCGCGAGCCAGTCGTCGAGCCGCGCGATCAACGCCGCATCGCCCAGGTCGGGAATCGCCTCGTCATGCGCCCGGGCAAACGCCGCCCGCTGGCGAAGCGCCACTGCGCTGTCGCTGAATGGCAGGATCGCGAGTCCATGCCGCCGCACCGCCGCGACCAGCCCCGCCTCGATCGCCGCCTGGTCGGGCTTGGGATCGGGCGCGGACGACAATCGGATCGACCCCAGTCGCCGACCCTTGGTGGCGCTAATCGCGCTGGTCGCGGGGTCGAACCGAACCTCGGTAAAGGCCTCGATCGACGCGCCAAACAACTCCTCGACATCGCCCAGCTCGATCGCCGCCGCGCTCAAGATCCGCGCGCCCGACGCCGCCCCGGCCACCTCCGCCACCGCCAACCACTCGCTCCGCGCCAAGGGCGACGCCGGATCGATCCGAAACCCCCGCCCGCCCACCGACTGCCACTGCTCGCCTGACAAGTCCCGCCGCCGCGACACGCGCTCGGGGAAGGCCAAGGCAACAGAGCGCGCGAGCGAATCGCTCGTCCTGAGCGAAGTCGAAGGGCGTGATTCACCCCACCGCGCCGCCATCCTCCGCGCCGCTTCCGCCCGCACCCCACGATCCCCCC
>ENA-OFCX01000133-OFCX01000133.1-metagenomes-genome-assembly--contig:-NODE-133-length-40590-cov-5.759640_pt1 | contig 40590 bp, 35 predicted proteins | sample MGYA00153384_OFCX01 | MGnify analysis MGYA00153384
CGTTTAACACCACGCCGCCACCGGCATAAATCATTGGGCGCTTGGCCTCAAGCAGCAGTTGCACTGCTTTTTTGATCTGCCCGCTATGACCCTTGCCGGAAGGGTTGTAGCTGCGCATGGTGATGTCTTTGGGATACTCGAATGCGCATTTGTTCGCGGTCACGTCTTTCGGAATATCCACCAGCACGGGACCGGGCCGACCGGTCGATGCGATGAAGAACGCCTTCTTCATCACCATCGCCAGATCTTTCACATCTTTCACCAGAAAGTTGTGTTTAACGCAGGGCCGCGTGATGCCCACGGTGTCGCATTCCTGAAATGCGTCCTGACCAATCGCATGCGTAGGTACCTGACCGCTGATGACGACCATGGGAATCGAATCCATGTACGCCGTGGCAATGCCGGTGACCGCGTTGGTGACACCAGGGCCAGATGTGACCAAGCACACGCCGATTTTTTGGCTGGAGCGCGAATACGCATCCGCCGCGTGGACGGCCGCTTGCTCGTGCCGAACCAACACGTGCTTGAATTTGTCTTGCTTGAATATCTCGTCGTAGATATTGAGTACGGCACCGCCCGGATAGCCGAACACGAATTCGACCTTTTCTTCGGCGAGACAGCGCATGATGATCTCTGCGCCCGTCAAATGCGGCTGACCCTGCGTCAGCGTGGGCTGACCGTGGTGGGGAGTTTCCTGTGACATTTTTCTTCCTCAAGAGTTTGCAAAATTTGCATAAGCCGCACGTCGTTGGGTAATGACGCTCTGGCCCCTGAGGGCATTTCAAAACTGGATATTCACGGCCTCGCGCACGCTCTGCACAATCGCGACAACCGATGCTTGTGGCAGGCGTCTCAACTGTGTGCCCTCGACTCGCTGGAAATCCAGTCAAATCAAAGCGTCACGGTGTCCGAACTCAAAATTATATGCAAATTTGCTGCGATGCGGCAGACTGTCGTATCGGCACGCGGCAGATTGCCGTTAAGCGTGCGCCTGTCGCCGACGCCAAAACACGAGGCCGCCCAGCAGCGCGAGCACCGCTAAACCAGCCGCACCGTACACCCACACGTCGAGGCCCGCGTCGCCCTCGATCTCGTTGAACGCAATCCACGACGGCGACTGATGGATGATGACCTTGACCGCCCGCACATCCTTGGTGTCCGGGTTCATGACAACCTCGACCGGCAAGTTGTCGGCCCACGGTTTGGTGATGATGCCGCCGTGACTTACCCAGGCGCCCGCCGCGCCTGCTGCATCTTTGCTGGTTTGCACTTCATACGACACGGGGCCGTTAGGCGTCATGGAAGGCAACAACATTAGCTTTTTAAGGCTGATCGGTTTGGCCACGGTCAACGTGTACGCGCCACTCGTGCCGGGTCCCAAATTGCGCATCGTTTTCGGGTTGCCATCCACCACCGAACCGGGCGCACCAAATTTGTCCGGAGGGCAGTCCACACAGGTGTCCGTAACCGTTGCGCCGGACAATGCATTTTCAGCGTGGGCTGGACGGGGGAAAACGGCGAGGGCGAATGCAGCAACAGCCACGACGATAGTCGACGCAAATTGAGCTCCGAAGCGGAAACGGGTGGCGCGCAGGGCGCGATGCGATTGAAGATTCATGTGAGTTTTCGACTTTTAGACGGTTCGTAGGGGGCAAGGGCGCAATTGTAGTGTTCGTTTTTGGCGGGTGGCCGGATGCTGACCGAGTGCGCGTCGTTATTGATTTGGCCAACACGTAGCACTTTGACGCGATCATTATCGCCACCAGCAACCTGGGTGAGTCAAGCACAAAAAATAATCAGCTTTACTCGGAAACTATTGTTTTAATTGGGTTTAACGCTTTTTTGGGTATTTGTCGATTGTCTGCATTTCATCGTTCTAACCCTAATAAAATAAGGCTTTGTGAGTAAAGCTGATGCTGACACGCCTTTGCTTGCGCTGCGTGATATCGATGATTTTCTGCACTCGTTTGCTTCGCAATCGCTACACGGTTGTCAGCACCACGACGACGTTTCCACAACTCAAAGTCGTGACCGGGAAGCAGGGTCACGGCCCTTCAACCTAGTGTCGTGTCACGCGAAAAATAACGAACCTCCCTTGCTCTCGCTGCGCACTGCGTCGTTGCAAAATTTGCACATGCCCCGGCATGAGCTGCATTTTGCGCCTAGCCGTGCACGCCGATGGCGGCGCGATATACCGTCATTTTTTACGTGACACGACACTAAGAATACGTACCAGGCACGATTCCTAAACCGTGCCACGAAATGCATGCTCGCGCTCAGATTCGCTTTTTTGCCGCGCGGCACCGTGTCGCGCCCTGACGATTTCCGCGCCAAAAAAGAACACAGCCGCAGAGTAGAACAGCCACATCAAGGTGACGGCCACGCTGCCTGCGGCACCGAATGCATTGGCTGTGCCCGCAGCCGCGAGATAGTATGCAAAACCAAATTTTCCCACGGTGAACATGCCTGCGGCAACCGAGCCACCCCACAGCGCGTCGCGCCAGTGCACCTTGATGTCGGGCAGCACCATGAGCAACACAGCGAAGGCGAGCCCGAGCACTACGACGCTCGCGATCACGTCCAACCGCAACCATGTAAATACTGGCCCGACCGACGCGCCCGCCAAGGACAGCAGCGCATCAAACGCAAGTGAACCGATCAGCATGAAGCCAATTCCGGCGACCAGCGCCGCCGACAGCAGGCGCGCTTTGAGAAACGTCCAAGTGATTTTTGACAGCGCTATTTTCGGCTCCCGCTGATAGCCCAAAATGCCGTTCAACGCGGCCTTCAGTTCGGCGAATGTGGCGGTCGCCCCGATCAGCGTCACGATGATCGACGCCAATGTCGCCTGACTGCTCCAGTCCGACAATTTCGCCTGCGCCACGGTCGCGCGCACCGCCTCAGCCGCATTCACGCCGACGACGTTTCGCAGCTCCACAAAAATGTGCTCGGACACCATCGACGCATCGAGCGCGTAGCCTGCGACGGCCACCACCAACACCAGCATAGGTGCCAGCGAAAACAGCGCATAAAACGCCACAGCGGCCGCCTGCGAATCACAGCGATGATCAACCCAACCGTCAGCAGCTTTCCACGCAATATCTAGCGGCTTGCGCAGCAGAACGCTCCACTGCCGCGGCTCGCGCAAGCGATACATCGAAAGCGTCGAGGCCACAGGAAGTCCCTTATTTTTTTCGTCGTCCATCGCCTAACAATTGCCCGATAGGATTGAGCGACGGCACCGCCGTCATCACCACTTTCGCGATCACGGCGATGGGCACCGCGAGCAGCAATCCCGCGCCGCCCCATAACCAGCCGAACAGCAAAATAGACACGAACACCACGGATGCGCTCATCTTGGCAATGCGCGCGGTCATCCACGTCTGAGCGAAGGTGCCGATCACGGTGGCCACCAACACCGTCGACAGCGCAGCGTAAAGGGCGGATTCGACGTCCCCGAGCTGATGCAGCGATGTCACGAACACGCCAGCGGCGACCAGCATCGGTCCGAAGTACGGGATGATGTGCAGCAGGCCCGCCAGAACGCCCCACCCCGCGGCATCCTCAACACCCACGATGCGCAGCGCTACAAAAGTCAAGACGCCGAGAATCGCATTGGTGATCAACAGCATGACGAGATAGCGTCGCACTGACACATCAATGTCGTTCAGGGCGTGCACGGTGATACGACGGGTGGAGAGCGGTTTGCCGCCATAGCTCATCAACTTGCGACGAAAATTGTCGCCGTCGACAAGCAGAAAATAAGCTAACAAGTAAGTGGCCGCGAGCGTTGACAACGCTTCTAGTGCGGTGACCGTGCCGCTCCAAGCAATGCGTTCGATGACGCCACTGTTGCCCGGTGGTGACGCGGAAGATGCGACAGGTGCGGTGGGTGCTGGGGTCGTTCGATTGCGGGTGGAATTACTGCTTGCGGTTGACGCAGCGCTACCCGCGGTCGGTGGCGCGTCACTACTGATCGCGCGCTGAACCGCGTCCGCGCTTCCTTGCAGCTTTGACAGAGTGCTCTCGTGGTCGTACTTCATACGGCCCCACCGCGTTTTCAGCTCTGCCACCGCGCGCGGAACGGCGTCAGCAATACGGTCAAGCTGCGACCATACGGCCCACATCGTCATCGTGGTCGCCGCAATCAATGCGAGCACGACCAGCGCTGCACCGACGGCGCGCGGTACCCGCACGCGCTCTAGTGCATCGACCGGCAACACCAATGCGTAAAAAATGAGTATCGCGACGACCACGGGCACCAGAAATGGCTGGGCCCACTTCATCACGCCCAGCGTCGCAGCGATGGCCAGAAAGTACACCGGCCAGCGTGGGTAAGTGCTAGGTTCGGGCGCTGATGTCACCAACGTTGCCGCAGGCACCTCCTCAGCACTCCCAAAAGTGTCTGCGGTCGCCGACCGACCCGCGCTGTCGGTAAACGCATCAACTACTGGATCGGGGCCATCGCCCGCCTGCACGGCTGCGTCCAGCGGCGGCAATGCGATGTGCGCACTCACTCCTTGGGATACGATCACAAAAACCCGACGTTACTTGCCTGGGGCGCGGGTTCGGCTTGCGGCCTCGCGTTCAGCGCTCAACAACGCATCAGCTTCTTGCGCGGACGCAGGGGCGGCATCGGCTGCGTCCTTCCCAACGTCGGCGTCTTCAAGATACTGCTCGATACCTTCCGCATAGCGCTGCGTGCCTTCGTAGCTGCCCTCGCCGATGGGCGCGCCCGAGTCGGTGATGGATGTTGTGCTCTCAGCTGGCGCGTCGTCCGCTGGGCGCGCAGAAGGGGATGTGGGTGTGGTCATGGGGCGTCTCCTCAACGTTGCTAAATGGCTTTGAAACTGACGACGACGAGAGCGCACGTGCCGTTTTGCACGAATTCCCGACGAGTTTTTATAATACGAATGTTGCGCCTGAGCGTCTGTCGTCCAGAGTTGCGAGCGCACGTCAGCCAGCGCCTACATCAATGAGCTACACAACACCGCGGCGTCTCGTCCTACATACGGTCTTGATGCGAACCGACGAAACCACGGTTGTCGACGACGCAGAAGTTTGTTCACTAAGCGGCGGCAATAAACGCTGCGTATAGGAGAATGCGGAGGATAGTCCAGGCAGCGATACCGTGCCGACCGCTCGCGCAATAACAAAGCAACAAACAACGACTTCTTTCCATGCTGATTCAAATTGGTTACGACATCGAGCTGGCCATGACCTCCCACATGGCGCTCATTTACTTGCTCCGCGTTCATCCTTCGCGACGAGACGATTTGCTGCAACCCGAGGTTGTCAACGTGTCGCCGTCGTTGCCGACTGAGGAGTACGTCGATTCGTTTGGCAATGATTGTGGTCGTATCAACGTGCCGGAGGGCGTGAGCAGCGTAAAGTTCAGCAGCCGCGCCGTGATCCGTGATACTGGCCTGCTGGATGCTCATCACTTTGACGCGTATCAACACGACCCGCGCGATCTGCCCGCATCAACGTTGCAATTTTTGTTGCCGAGTCGCTACTGCGAGGTGGATAGTGAATTGCTGAATTTCGCGTGGGCGCAGTTCGGCTCGACGCCGCTCGGGTGGCCTCGCGTGCAGGCCATCTGTGACTTCGTTCACAACCACATTCGTTTTGATTACCAATTCGCGCGCGCCAATCGCACCGCACTTGAAGGCTTTCGCGAGCGCGTCGGCGTATGCCGTGACTTCACGCATCTGGCCGTCACACTGTGTCGCTGCATGAATATTCCAGCGCGTTACGTGACTGGCTATTTGGGCGATATCGGCGTGCCGGTGATGCCCGGGCCGATGGATTTCAGCGCGTGGTTTGAAGTGTTTTTAGGGGATTGTTGGTGTACCTGCGATGCGCGTCACAACCGAGCACGCATCGGCCGAATCGTGATGGCGCAAGGACGCGATGCGGGCGACGTGCCCATCGTGATGGGCTTTGGTCAACACAGCTTGCTCCGCTTTGACGTGATCACGTATGAGGTGTATCCCGATACGGTGACTGTCGGAACAGCATTGGGTCAAGCGCAATAGCATCGTCCCGATAGTTTTCAGCGAGACTTCGTTCTAAGCCGCCTTTAGCGCGGCGCCGAAGGCATCGGTCGATGCGAGCGGCCTACCGCTGCATCACGCGCCGCCAGAGATAACTCAACGCATCAACCAGCGCCACCAGCAGCATCATCGCAATCAAAATCGAGCTGGTTTCGCGCATTTGAAACAAGCCCATGTGAAACGACAGCATTTGCCCGAGGCCGCCGCCGCCCACGACCCCCAAAATCGCAGCGGCGCGAATGTTGTTCTCCCAGCGGTAGAGCGTGTAGCTCATCAGCTGCGGTACGATCTGCGGCAGCGTCGCGTAGAGAAAAATTCGCCCTTCTGGCACGCCTTGTACCCGTAGCGATTGTCCGGGTCCGGAGAGCGAGTTTTCTATCGCCTCGGCGAACAGTCGACCGAGCACACCGGTGGTGTGAAGCCCCAGCGCTAAGGTGCCTGCAAACGGCCCAAGACCCGCAGAGATGAGTAAGAGCGACGCCCAAACCAATTCGGGAATGGATCGAAGCGCATTCAAAATCAAGCGCGTCGGAGCGCGCCAAAACGCGCGATCATCGGGATGCGCCTTGCTGGCGGGCACGGCGAGCAGCAGGCCAAAAACGACCGCGATGAGGGTGCCGAGCGCTGACATGGCCAGCGTTTCCAGCGACGCAACCACCAGCTTTGAAGCAAACGCGGCTTCGAAGGTGGGCTCAGTCAGCTCGGCCACAAATTTGCCCATACGTTTGACCGCATCGAGCGAAAAAAACTTCGCCCACTGCAACTCAAGCGTCCAGAAGCTGGCAATCGTCAGCGCGATCAAACCAAAAATAAACCAGCATGATTTACATCGCCAGTCGAACAGCGCTTCACGGGCTTGCATTTGCAAATCGCGTTTTCTGGTCGCGCTGCCCGTTGCCGCAATGGGGATCACCTTCGCCATCTGGCTAGCCTAAATTTCGGCGCAGCCACGCGCTCACGTAGTCGGCCAAGCCCACCAACATCATGAACACGATCAGCATGGTGCAGACCTCGGCACCCGCAAACATTTTCATCGACGTGTCCATTTGCTGGCCCAGCCCTCCGGCCCCCACAAAACCCAGCACGGCTGAGGAGCGGATGGCGCATTCCCACCGATAGACCGTGTAGCTGGTGAGCTCCGCTGAGTTTTGCGGCAGCAAGCCGTAGAAAAAACTCTGCATTCGCCCCGAGCCGTTCCGAAGCAGTGACGTGGTGGCGTGCGCATCTCCGCTCTCCAGAATTTCGCCGTAAACCTTTCCGAGCATGCCGCCATAGGTCAGCGCAATAGCGATCACGCCCGCTGTGGGGCCGAGCCCCACCACGCGGACAAACACCAGCGCCCAGATGAGCTCAGGCACGCTACGCAGCACAATCAGTAGCCACCGAACCAGTTGCCGCAGCACCGCCGCGCCTGGAGACATACGCCCCGTTAACCCAGAAATAGACAACACGCGTACAGAAATCAAGGTAAGTGGAATGGCGACGATCAGCGCCAATGCGATGCCGGCGGTGGCAATGGCCACGGTGCGCCACGTCTCTCGAAGCACTAACTGCAAAAACGATGGCTCGATCTTGGGTGGAAGAAAATCACTTAAAAACTTAAGCGTTGGCTTAAGACTGTTGCCCTCGAACAAAACCCACGGTTTGAATTCAGTGAGCACCAACATCGGCCACAACAACACCAAAAACGCGAGCGCCCAGAACACACGGCGAGTCCACGCCGGATCACGAAGCTTTGGAGACGGGAGCGCAGCAGCGTCGGTATTCAACACGTGCACAGCCGCTATCGACAATGCATGACCGCCGACGGCGCGGGCGCGGCGGGCGCATTGGCAAAGTTCGTCGCGTCAAGTGCGGGGCCTGAAAGCTCGTGGAGTTTTTGCGCGTACAGCTCGTTGAGCAGCGCAGAGGTGACGTCTTGGGACGGCAAATCGAACAATAGCGCGCCGTCGCGCAAGCCCACAATGCGAGGAAAGTGGCGAAGCGCCGTGTTAACCTGATGCAGTGTGGCAATCAGCGTGGCACCGCGCTCACGAGCCGCACTGGTGAGCGCCAGAATTGCCTGCTCGGAGCGCGTTGGATCAAGCGCCGACAGCGGCTCGTCAACCAGCAACAGTTGCGCCGCAGTCACCAATCCACGCGCCAATCCGACCCGTTGGCGCTCGCCACCCGATAGCCGGTCTACACGATCAAACAGCTTGTCAGTCAGATCGAACCGGGCCAGCGCATCGGCCGCCAATTCCATACCAACCGGATAGAACAAACTGCGAATGCTTTGCCACAGCGATTGTGTTGGCAATCGCCCTGCGAGCACGGAGGTGACCACCCTTTGCCGCGGCGGCAGTGGCGGCACCTGAGCCGCCAAAAATAACGAGCTTCGAAGCGAGCGCAGCGCAGCGCTGTCCATTTGCCACGGGTCGCGATCGCCCATTTCGATTCGCCCTGAAGCCGGTCTCAGCGCACATGCGAGAACATGCAGCGCTGTTGTTTTCCCGGCACCCGACGGGCCAATCACCGCGACTTGCTCGCCTGATTTGACGGCAAGACTCAGCGTGCGAAGGGCCGGTGGTGAACCCGGCGCAGCAGCTGGGTGGCGCGCCGCACAATCAAACAGCTCAACGCGCATCAACGCACCCCGTCGAAGCGCCAAGCGCCACTTTGCCCATCGGCTGAACTACTTCAATAGACCTGCGCTTCGGGCGGCCGTTTCGAGCCCTTTATAGTTTTCGGCTGTGGTCGGCACGTATTTTGTGGCGCGGTTGAGGTCAAGAATTTCTTTACCTAGCGCGTCGTTGGGACTGATATCGAGCAGCGCCTTAGTGATTTTTTCGCGCTGCGCGGCGGGCATATCAGCATGCACCGACCAGTTGTAGTTGAAGTATCCCGGCGTGGTGTAGAAAACGTTGACCTCTTTGGTGTCGACCTTGTTCTCTTTCACGAATTTGTTCCACACCGTGATGTCGAGGGCAGCCGCGTCGACCTTGCCGCTCACCACCGAGGCAATCGTTGCGTCATGTGCGCCCGAGTAAGCGACCCGTTTGAAGTCTTTGTCGGGATCGATGCTGGCTGCGAGCAAAAAGCTGCGTGGCATTAGGTGCCCCGACGTGCTGGAGGCGGAACCGAAGCTCACCTGTTTGCCCTTCAAATCGGCGAGCGTCTTGATTCCAGAGCTGGTTTTTGAGATGAACACCGATTGAAACTTCGTGTCCTCTTCACGCTGGACAATCGGAATGATCTTTCCGCCAGAGCGAACGTTCGCCTGCACATGCGTAAAACCACCAAACCAGACCATGTCAACGTTTTTGTTCACTAAGGCTTCGACGGCTGCCGGGTAATCGTTGACGGGGATGAATTCAACTTTCATGCCCAATTTCGATTCAAGGTACTTAGTAATGGGCCCAAACTTGCGAACCTGCTCGGTCGCAGCCTCTTCGGGAATCGTCGTCACTTTGAAGGTTTGGGCGAAACTGCTGGTCGCAGCGACGGCGGCTAACAGCGCGACGGCAGAGGCGCGAAATAGTGAGGTACTTTTCATAAAACGTCCTTTAAGGAGAGAAAAACGCGAGGCGTTGCTGCGGAAAAACTTCTAATGGTCAATGCACGAAATCGCTGAGGGCTGAGCCTTAGAGAGGCAGAAACTCGCAAAGTGCCGTCAAAATCGGTAGGTTTGCATTTTCTGACTTCCCAACTGCCGACAACCCGGAAAACACTTGCTGACACTATGCGCGGCGACGAGGCGCGAACCATAAGAAAAAGGGTTAGCAGCTATTAACTGGCTAACCCTGTTAGTGTTTGGCGCGGCTGGCAGGAATTGAACCCACGACCCCTTGGTTCGTAGCCAAGTACTCTAATCCAACTGAGCTACAGCCGCCTAGCATCAGATTATAACCAGTAAATTTACGGCGCGTCAAAACGCGACCACGTGATCAAGTTCGACGCGAATTCCGATGGCCTCTCCGATCCGGTGATTGTGGTGGCTAGGCACCAGCGCTAGCACGTTGCGGCCGCTCGGCAGCGCCAACGTGTAGAGAAATTCCGCGCCGCGAAACGCGCGGGCGATGACCTTGGCCGTGTTGGGGCTGGCGTCGTCGTGAACGACGTCATCCGGGCGAAGCAGTAGATCAATTTTGTCGCCCGCCGCGCGCAGCGTCGGGGCGGATAGTTGCAACACACCGAGTTCGCTGTCGAGATGAACACTATCAATCACGATTGACGGCAGAAACACGCCTTCGCCGACAAAGTCCGCGATGAAGCGCGACGCGGGTTGATGGTAGAGGTTGTAGGCAGTATCCCACTGCTCAAGATGACCGTCGCGCAGAACGCCGATCTCATCAGCTAGTGCGAACGCTTCGTGTTGATCGTGCGTCACGAGCAGTGCGGTGGCGCCCGCCTCCGAGAGTGAGGCGCGAACCTCGGCGGACAGGCGTTGCCGGGTTTCGATATCGAGATTAGAAAACGGCTCGTCGAAGAGCACGAGTTTGGGTTTGACCACCAGCGCCCGAGCGAGCGCAACGCGTTGCTGTTGGCCGCCAGAGAGTTCGTGCGGATACGCGTGCGCGGTGTCGCGCAAGTTCACCAGTTCGAGCGCTGCCTGAACCTGTGCGTTGCGTTCGCTAGCTGCGAGTTTGTGCAGGCCGAAACCAACGTTGCCTGCAACATCAAGGTGCGGGAACAATGCGTAGTCCTGAAACACCACGCCCACACCGCGGTCTTCGGGTTCGATGTGCGTGCGTGAATCGCCAACGATTCGGTCACCAATCCGGATAGTGCCGTTGCCGATGCGCTCAAGCCCCGCAACACATCGAAGCAGCGTGGTTTTGCCGCAACCGGACGGGCCAAGCAAACAGCCCACACGGCCCGCTTCAACCCGAAAGCTGATGTCGTGCAACGTGTCGCGAAGCGACTCGCGGCCACGCTGCGGATATTGATGACTTAGGTGGCTAACTTCGAGGGAGTTGGGCATGTTGCGATTGTAGGAGCGGCTCCGCCGCGACTCGATAGTTCTTCCGATCAGCTGGGTCGCGGCTGAGCCGCTCCTACAGGTCTCAATTCGCGGTGATGATTGCTTTCACGCGTTCCACATCGGGTGGCATCTGCACCACGCGCAGCGGCAGTGCCATCATGGCTTGTTGTTCCGCCGTCAGTGGCGGATCGATGCCGGTCGCGGTTTTGACGGTTTCTGCGAACTTCACGGGCAACGCGGTTTCGAGCACGATCATCGGCACGTTGGGCTTGATCAGCGTGCGCGCAACCTTTACAGCGTCTGCGGTGTGGGTGTCGATTAAGCCGCCCGTGGTGTCGTAAACCGCGCGAATCGTGGCGAGGCGATCAGCATGGTTGCTGGTGCCCGCGACGATGCCGAAACGCTCGCGCAAGCCTCTGAACTCCGGCGTCTGCGACACATCGAACGCGCGCCCTTGATCGACTTCACGCCACAGCGCTGCAACACGCGCGGCATCATTGTTGAACAAATGAAACACAAAGCGCTCAAAGTTTGAAGCTTTGGAAATATCCATCGACGGGCTTGACGTTTCGAACGTTTGGTTGCTCGGACGGGGGCGATAAACACCCGTATTAAAGAACTCAGCGAGCACGTTGTTTTCGTTGGTTGCCAGCACCAATGTGTCAATCGGCAATCCCATTTCGCGCGCGATGTGGCCCGCCAGAATGTTGCCGAAATTGCCGGACGGCACAGCGAACGACGCTTTCTGCGCGTTGTGGGTTGTGGCCGCCAAGTAGCCGCGCACGTAATACACCACCTGCGCCGAGATGCGGCCCCAGTTGATCGAGTTCACGGTGCCGATGTGGTGCTTGCGTTTGAATTCGAGATCGTTGGACACGGCTTTCACGATGTCTTGGCAATCGTCAAACACGCCCTCGACCGCGATATTGTGAATGTTGGCATCTTGCAACGAATACATCTGCGCCCGCTGAAACGCGCTCATACGCCCTGCGGGTGAAAGCATGAATATGTTGATGCCGTTTCGACCGCGCATCGCGTATTCGGCAGCGCTGCCGGTGTCGCCGCTGGTGGCACCGAGCACGTTGAGCGTGGCGTTACGGCGGCCCAATTCAAACTCAAACAAGCGGCCCAGCAACTGCATCGCCATGTCTTTAAACGCGAGCGTGGGGCCGTTGCTTAGGGCTTGAATGTGCATGCCGTTTGCGTATGCATCGATTGAGCGCAACGGCGTGATTTCGTCGGTGCCGAACACGGCCTTGGTGTACGTGGCTTGGGTGAGTGCGGCGAGCGTTACCGAATCAATGTCATCGGTGGCGATGAATTTGCTGAGCACCGCATGGGCCAACGCGTGATACGGCAATGCCCGCCATGCGGTCAGCTCGGCGTCGGCAATCTTCGGTAGTGATTCCGGCAGCATCAAGCCGCCGTCTTCAGCGAGGCCTGAGAGCAGCACTTGGCTGAAGGATTGTTTGGCCGGGTGGCCGCGAGTGGAGAGGTAGTTCATAGTCCTTATCGCGTGCGCAGGGCACACCCATGTTTTACGTACCGGCGCTCGCTATCGGGTATGCGCAGGATAGTCTAGTTTCTCGCCATACCGGCGAAGGCCGGTATCCACGCCCTGGCGGCCTGTCGGACTTGAAAGGCATCGCCTGCAAATCCACCAGCCCGGTTCAAATTGCGCCCCTTTTTTTGGGCCATATCTCGATCTGGGCACTGTAAAACAGTCAAAATCTGCCCTCGGGCGGGCGCATTTTCGCTACGATGTTTCAAGTCCGACAGAATGCCAGCCAATTCAACGACTTGAGTCGGGCGTTGGCCCCGACCTTCGCCGGGTTACCGGACTATCAAGTGTCTCCGTCGCTTCGTATCACGCTAGATTCTCCAGCCGCAACAAAACTACTTTCGCCCCGGTAGTAGGCTGCGCTTGAATCGCGGCAATCGCGCGTTTCACGTTTTTTTCGATGGTTTCGTGGGTGAGCAGGATGATGTCGGTTTGGGTTTCATTCTCTTCCGGCTCTTTCTGCAGCATCGCGTCAATCGAGATGTGATTGTCGGCGAGCACTCGTGTGATGTCGGCCAACACGCCGGGCTTGTCGTCGACACGCAGGCGCAGGTAGTACGACGTTTCAACATCGTCCATCGCCAGTACGGGCTCGGTGCCAATTTTGTCGTGCTGGAAGGCGAGATACGGCACGCGCTGCGCCACGTCGGCGTCAATCAGGCGGCCAATATCTACTAGGTCGGCGATTACGGCTGAGGCGGTTGGGTTGGCACCTGCGCCTGCGCCGTAGTACAGCGTTGCGCCGACGGCGTCGCCTTTGACCAGCACGGCGTTCATCACGCCTTCTACATTGGCGATTAGGCGTTTGGTGGGGATCAGCGTGGGGTGTACGCGCAGCTCGATGCCGGCTTCGCGACGGCGCGCTAGGCCGAGCAGTTTGATGCGGTAGCCCATTTCTTCGGCGTAACGAATGTCGATGGCCTCGATCTTGGTGATGCCTTCGACGTGCGCTTCATCAAACGACAGCGGAATGCCGAAGGCAATCGCCGCCAAGATGCTGATTTTGTGACCGGCGTCGATGCCTTCAATGTCAAACGTCGGGTCGGCTTCGGCGTAGCCTTTTTGTTGTGCAACGGCCAGCACGTCGGCGAACGATGCGCCTTTGCTGCGCATTTCGGACAAGATGAAGTTCGTCGTGCCGTTGATGATGCCGGCGATCCACTCGATGCGGTTAGCGACGAGCCCTTCGCGCAGCGCTTTGATGATCGGAATGCCACCGGCAACCGCGGCCTCGAACGCGACGATCACGCCCTTGGCGCGGGCAGCGGCGAAGATTTCGTTGCCGTGCAGGGCAAGCAGCGCTTTGTTGGCGGTGACAACGTGTTTGCCGTTGGCAATCGCTTCAAGAATCAGTGCTTTGGCAATGCCGTAACCGCCGATCAATTCGATGACGACCTCAATATCGGGATTTTTGACGATGGACATGCCGTCGTCAGTCACCATTGCGCGCCCCGCGACCACTTGATTGGCGAGCGTTAAATTTTTGTCAGCGACGTGAGTAATCGTAATCGGCCGCCCAGCACGACGAGAAATTTCTTCGGCGTTGCGGGTGAGCACATCAAAGGTGCCGCCGCCGACGGTGCCGATGCCTAGGAGTCCGATGCGTAGTGGTTTCATGAGCGTGATGGGAAATGAGTGATCGCAGCGAGTCGAAGTGACCGAAGTGACGTAAGTGACGAAAAGTGACCGAACGTGTCGGTGGCAAGCGTGCGCTTCACTTGAGTCACCTTGTCACTTAGGTCACGGCAATTGTGAGCGCGGCGCGATGCGTTGTTACACCAACCCATCCTTCTTAAACATTTCTTTAATCCCACGCACGGCTTGCCGTGAGCGGGCTTCGTTTTCGATCAGGGCGAAGCGCACGTGGGTGTCGCCGTATTGGCCAAAACCGATGCCGGGGGACACGCTAACTTTCGCGTCCGCGAGCAATTTTTTCGCGAATTCGAGCGAGCCCATTTTCATGTACGGCTCGGGAATTTTGGCCCAGATGTACATGCTGGCTTTGGGGTTGTCGACCATCCAGCCGGCTTCGTGCAGGCCTTTGACCATCACGTTGCGCCGCGATTCGTATTTCAGGCGAATCTCTTCCACGCAGTCTTGCGGGCCTTCAAGGGCTGCAATCGCGGCCACCTGAATCGGCGTGAAGGTGCCGTAATCGTTATAGCCCTTGATGCGGGCGAGGGCGTTGACCAAATGCGGGTTGCCGACCATGAAGCCGACGCGCCAACCGGCCATATTGTAGCTTTTGCTCATGGTGAAAAACTCAACGGCTACGTCTTTCGCGCCCTTGACCTGCATGATGCTTGGCGCTTTGTAGCCGTCGAATCCGAGGTCAGCGTAGGCCAAATCGTGCACCACCCAAATGCCATGCTCTTTGGCGAGTGCCACGATTTTTTCGAAGAACGGGAGATCAACGCACATCGATGTCGGGTTCGACGGAAACCCCAAAATCAGCATCTTCGGCTTCGGGAAACTCTCGCGTATCGCCCGCTCAACTTCTTCAAAAAAATCCACGTCATCGGTCATGCGCACGCTGCGAATGTCCGCGCCAGCAATCACCGCGCCGTAAATGTGAATCGGGTAGCTGGGGTTAGGCACCAGGGCTGTGTCGCCGCGATCAAGGGTGGCGAGCATCAAATGCGCCAAGCCCTCTTTGGAGCCGATGGTGACGATGGCCTCGGTGTCGGGGTCGAGGGATGCGCCGTAGCGCTGAGCGTACCAGTTGCAAATGGCTTTGCGCAGACGCGGAATGCCTTTGCTTTGCGAATAGCCGTGGGTGTCGCCGCGCATGGCGGTCTCTACCAGTTTGTCGACGATGTGTTTGGGCGTGGCCCCGTCGGGGTTGCCCATGCCGAAATCGACGATGTCTTCGCCTTTGTGGCGGGCCGCCATTTTCAGATCAGTGGTGATCGCGAAGACGTAGGGCGGGAGGCGCTTAATGCGCGAGAACTCGGTTTGCATTGCTTTGTCACGACGCCCGTTGCGAGCGACGGTCCGGTGGAGACTGGCTGCCCCGACTGGGGCGACCTTTAATTCACCCCTCCTCGATCCAACAGCAATCTGGCAGACGAAGGGGGCACCTAGGAGCAGGATGTTAGCGGGGAAAATGCATTGCCGCAACGCAGCAGGCTGCGTTTGCGGTCAGCAATTACTAATACAGCTTTGTGCCATTATCCTTATTTTGCTTGGGCTAGGCACGATTTTTATAATAAGTTGATTTATGACTATAAATGCCATTAGCCCATACAAAATAGCGATTCCAGCCAAAAGCTGTTACGTGAATGGCAAATTTTTGCTGTCGAAGATAATCGTTGGCAACAACCCTCCGTTACGACCGCAATTAAAAAGGATGACCGTTTGTATGGCGATGAAATTTCAACGCGAAGCGGCGAGCGAATTTGCAATCACTGGCTACACCGCCGACTCGGTCAGCGTGGCCGGTGTGAGCTTCACGCAAAGTCTGTGCGTGTCGCACCAAGCAGCTGCGGCCCTGTGGCCAGTGGCAACGTTTGCTGACATTACAGCCAGCGCAGTGGCGACCGTGATTGCATTGCAGCCAGAAATCGTCATCATCGGCACCGGAAAAAAATTGCGCTTTCCAACGCCCACGGCGCTGGCCCCGCTGCGCGAACACCGCATGGGTTTCGAGGTGATGGACACGGCTGCGGCGTGCCGCACCTACAACGTGTTGCTGGGCGAGGGTCGGCAAGTTGCAGCGCTGCTGCTACTAGAAGCGCCCTAGGCACGGTGCTTCGACATTTCGGCACTTCGATATTGCGTGCGTTGGCGCGTTACGGTCGCAACGCATCAATGGCAATCACTACGCCCACATCACTGCGCAAACCAAGCTTTGCGTTGGCAGTGACTGCGGCCATTGCAGTCGCGTTGGTCGTCAATGCACTCGGATTTAGCAGGCGACGTAAGATCATCAAACCATCGGTTATCGCTAGGGTTTGGCCGTCTCCATCGACATCAAAGGGCGCGCGATGGATAGCGATGTGCGCCGCGATTTCGGTGGCTGTGCGCAGCGCGGTACCGCTGCCGCGCGCATTCGCGATGAGCGCTGCGGCGCGACAGCCGAGCAGGCAGCGCAGGAGCAACACGCCGTCGGTGGCCGCATCGTAGGTGGTGTTCGGCGCGCTGTTGTCGATGTTCAAAATCGTCAGCGCTGCGGCGTTAGTCTCAATGCCTGCGTTGACCCCGGGTGCGGGAAGAAAGACGTTATTGCCCGCTCGATTAGCCGTGAGCTCGCGGGTGCCGACGCCGGTGAACGTGACTTGATGTGTGGCGACTGTGCAAATGGTTGGCGCGCTTGTTGGCGCAAGTATCACCGGCTGAGGCGAGCCACCACGGGTAACCGTGAGCGTGACCGACGACCCATGTGTAATCGTTACTCACCCTGAACGCACTGGGTGCGGGTGCTGTGGCGGTGGCGGTGATGCCGAAGGTGTAGGTGCCTACCGGAGCAATTTTGGGCGTGCCTGCGAGCTTGGCGGTTGACGGCGCTGCAACCGATGGCGCGATATGGCCAAAAGTTACAGCGCTCCTGTGAACGATCACCTCGGCTGAATCGTGACGCACAAAATCAGCGTAGATGGCGCGACGATGCGGACCGCGGTGCCGACGCAACTACCCCATCGCGCGCTGAATCAGCGCCTGCGTTGATCCGTCGTGCTCGTCCGACACGATGCGCATTTTGAGTTCGGCGTCGATGGTTTTGGCGAGTTGCTTGCCGAGCTCTACGCCCCATTGGTCAAACGAATTCACACCCCAGATCACGCCTTGAACAAACGTTTTTTGCTCGTATAGTGCGGTCAAAGCGCCGAGCAATTGGGGAGTTAGTTTATCGAGCACAATCGTGTTGCTCGGACGATTACCGGAGAAGAATTTGTGCGGCGTTAGCGCATAAATTTCCGTCGCGTTCAAACCTTGCGCGCGCAGTTCGGCATGAACCTGCGCCTCAGATTTGCCGACCATTAACGCCTCCGACTGCGCGATGCAATTGGCGAGCAACAGTCGATGATGTTCCGGTCGATTTCCACTGTCCTGCACCGCAGCGATGAAGTCCACCGGAATCACACTGGTACCCTGATGCAGCAACTGAAAAAACGCATGCTGACCGTTGGTGCCTGGCTCGCCCCACATCCCCGGGCAGCTCGGCACGGTGAGCGCGTTGCCGTCGCGATCCACCGACTTGCCGTTGCTCTCCATTTCGAGCTGCTGCAAGTACGCCGGCAACCGATGCAAGTCTTGCACATACGGCGCGATGCAAAGGCTTGCCGCGCCGCAAAAATTGACGTTCCACACACCGATCAACGCGAGCAGCACCGGCATATTTGCGTCAAGCGGTGCGCTTGCAAAATGCTCGTCCATCGCGTGCGCACCGGCGAGCAACTCCTCGAATCCGTCCATGCCAATGGCCAAAGCAATCGATAAACCAATCGCTGACCACAACGAATAACGCCCGCCAACCCAGTCCCAAAATTCGAACATGTTGGCGGTGTCGATGCCGAACTTTGCGACTTCGACCGCGTTAGTCGACACCGCGACAAAGTGTTTGGCAACGTCCGCTTCACGTCCGCCATTCGCTAAAAACCACGCTCGTGCGCTTCTGGCATTGGAGAGCGTTTCTTGCGTGGTGAAGGTCTTGGAGGCGACGATAAACAGTGTGCTTTCCGCCGACGCTTTGGACAACGCGCGATCAAGTGCCGCGCCGTCTACGTTCGATACAAAGTGCATCGTTAAACGCGGATGCACAAAGGTGCGCAACGCTTCGCACACCATCTGCGGGCCCAAGTCCGAGCCACCAATGCCGATGTTGACGATGTCGGTGATCTCCCGGCCCGTGCCGCCGCGCCACTGCCGGTCACGCACGCGCTGCGTAAAGTCGCGCATGTGTGCGAGCACGCGCTGCACCTCCGTGCCCACGTCCGCGCCGTCCAGCACGTACCTGCGCACGTTGCTCGGAGGATTGCGCAGCGCCATGTGCAACACGGCTCGATGCTCACTTGAATTGATGCGCTCGCCCGCCATCATTGCGTCGCGTCGATTCGCAACGCCGCGCTCACGCGCGAGCGACAGCAAGAGGCGCATGGTGTCAGCGGTGATCAAGTTTTTTGAGTAGTCGAGGAAGATGCCCGACGCCTCGATAGAAAACTTTTTTGCACGATGTGCGTCACGCGAAAACTCGTCGGACATACGCAAATTTTGCGTTGCTAAACGATGCGAATCGAGCGCGTTCCACGCAGGTGTTTTCATTTCGCCTCCGCACGCACCGACCGCGACGCGAGCATGGCAAACGCTTCTCGCGGCGTCATGCGCCCTTCAATCACCGCACAGGCAACGGCGGTGATCGGCATCGAAACGTCAAACCGCAACGCCAATCGATGCACTTCTGGCGCGGCCTTGATGCCCTCAACGACCTGCGCGATGTCTTGGGTTGCCTCAGCAAGCGTCTTGCCGCTTGCCAGCAATAGGCCCATGCGCCGATTGCGCGATTGATTGTCGGTGCAGGTCAGCACCAAGTCCCCGAGGCCAGACAAGCCCATCAACGTTTCGCTCTCAGCGCCCATTTTTTCCCCAAGACGACGCATCTCGGCGAGGCCACGCGTGATGAGCAAGCTGCGTGCGTTGGCACCAAAGCCTAAGCCGTCGGATGCACCCGCTGCAATCGCAATCACGTTTTTTGCAGCGCCACCCAGCTCAACGCCGATCACATCATGACCGGTATACGCACGAAATCCACCGCCATTTAGACGATGCGCAACGCGCTTGGCGAAGGCGTCGCTCTTTGACGCGATGATCACCGCTGTCGGCAAACCGCGGCCCATTTCGTTAGCAAACGTTGGGCCCGATAACACCGCATACGGGTGCGATGCATCGAGCACTTCGGCGACCACTTCGTGCGACAGTTTGCCGCTGCCAGGCTCGAAGCCTTTACATGCAATCACCACGCCCTGCGCCACGTGCAGCTTGGGTTTAAGCATTTCGATTGTGGCGCGCAACGCGTGACTGGGCGTGGCAATCACGATGTCTTGCGCATCGCGCAAAGCCGCGTCGATATCGCCTGTGGCCACCAGCGTCATCGGAAATTCGCAATCGACGAGATAGCGCGGATTGCGTCGCGTGCGGTCTGCATCCGCCATCTCGGCAACATTTCGGCCCCACAGCCGCGTGCGTGAACCGCGCCGTGCTAGCTGGATTGCAAGCGCGGTGCCGAACGAGCCTGCGCCGATCACAGCCACAGGCGCGGGCGCAACATCAACCGCATCAGTTGCGCTCATAAAAAGTGTGGTTTTGTCCGCATGTGCCAAGTGTAGCTATCGTATTTGTCAGCAGCGGCGCTGGTTTTTGCAACAATGGGCGGGTGCCTCGGTAGCTCAGTGGATAGAGCGACCCCCTCCTAAGGGGTAGGTCGGACGTTCGATTCGTCTTCGGGGCGCCAATTTTCTTCTTTCATCCGTCGTTGCATGGCACATTATTCGCTCCGTTTTACCGATCCTGCAGGACACTTGATTGACGTTGAAATGACGTTGCCTGCACCGGTCGAAAACCAGCGCATCGCCATGCCGTCATGGATTCCGGGCAGCTACTTGATGCGCGAATTTGCGCGCAACGTGGTGACCCTTTCAGCGTCGCAATCGGGCGCTGAAATTGCCGCGACCAAGATCGACAAATCGACGTGGCAGCTGGCGTGCTGTGCAGGCAGTGCCGTGACCGTACGCTACCGTGTTTACGCGTGGGATCGCTCGGTGCGTGGCTGCTACTTTGACGCATCGCGCGGGTTTGTGAACCCGGCGGCGGCGTTGATGCAGAACCTCGCGGCACCTGACGCGCCCTGCACATTGGAGCTGCACGCCCCGGCAAAGGACTGGCGCTGCGCCACCGCGATGACTCCGCATCAGGTGGACGCGCGTGGCTTCGGACACTATCGCGCGACGAGTTATGACGAGCTGATTGATCACCCGATTGAATGCGGTGATCTTGATGAATTCACGTTCGAAGCCGGTGGTGTGCCGCATCGTTTTGTGATTTCGGGCCATCATCGCGGCGACCTTGTGCGACTGCGCGCGGACAGTCAAAAAATCTGTCAAGGGCACTGCGATCTGTTCTCGAACGTGTCGCCGAGTCGAGCACCGTTTGATCATTACGTGTTTCAACTGCATGTGGTGGACGATGGTTATGGCGGGCTGGAACATCGCGCCAGCACCGCGCTGATTTCACCGCGCAGCGACCTGCCGACGGTGGGGGATCCCAGCATTTCCGAGGGTTACCGTGATTTGCTCGGACTTATCAGTCACGAATATTTTCATTCGTGGAACGTCAAGCGCGTCAAACCTGCGGCCTTTACGCCGTACGATACAAGCACCGAAAACTACACCCGTTTGCTGTGGCTTTTTGAAGGCTTCACCAGTTATTACGACGACTTGATGGTAAAGCGTGTGGGGCTCGTCACCGAGGTGGATTACCTCAAAGTATTGGGCCGTCGCTTGACGCAATTGCTGCGCGCACCCGGTGCGCGCGTGCAGTCAGCGGCAGACGCTAGCTTTGACGCATGGATCAAGTATTACCGCGCCGATGAGAACGCGCCAAACTCGCAGTTCAGTTATTACCTGCGCGGCGGCTTCATCGCACTCGCGCTTGATCTGATGATGCGTGAGCGTGTGGCAACGGATGCAACAGCACCCACGCTGGACGACGTGATGCGCGGTTTGTGGCTTGAGTTTGGCGAGACGGGGGTTGGCGTGCCGGAGGACGCGTGCCCGCTTTTTTCCCGGCTCACCAAGATTGATTTGACTGAGTTTTTCGCACGCTTCATCCACGGCACTGAAGATCCGGATTGGGACGCCCTGCTCGCGCCGTTCGGCATCAACTACCGACTACGCGCGACCGCATCAGCCACTGATCGCGGCGGTCGCGACGAGCCGATCGCGCACACCAATCTGCGCACGCTCGGCATGCTCGTCGCCGAAGGCGGGCACGCGCTACCGGTCATCAAACACGTCATCAGCAACTCAGTGGCGTGGCGGGCGGGCATCAGTGCGGGCGACACGCTAGTGGCCATCGACGGTCTGCGCGCGAACGGCTCGACACTCGGCAAACACTTGGCGCGCTTCAAGGCGGGCGACACGTTGTCGGTAAGCTATTTTCGCCATGATGTGCTGCATGCGACGACCGTCAAAGTGCCGGCTACGAAGCTGGATACTGCATGGTTGAGCGTTACGGTTGAACCGCCAGATGCGGAATCCTTTGCGCTTCGTCAACGATGGTTGACGGGTCAGTGATAGCAAATTGTTTGCTATCAGCTTTTATCTGAAACGCTTATTTGACTTGGGTTTAACGGCATAAATCGTCGCGTAGCGACTTTTGCCACTTTATGTACCTAAGCCCATATAGAATAAGGATTACAGCAAAAAGCTACTGATGGCTTACACGTAGATTTCTGCCCTCAGACAGCCTTTATTAACCGCAGATCACTACAAATCCACCGCATAACGGGCCCGCATTTCCGCCTGCGTTTCTGGTACGCCGGGCATGCCGGTTTGATCGCTCAACATCTCGCCCATCGTCGGCAACGCTGCGCGATCCACCACGCTCGCAGGACTCCACAACAGCGAGCGCATGAACGCCTTGGCGCAGTGCAGATAGGCGTCGATCACGGTGATTTCGATGACTAGTTTTGGCGTCCGCTTGTCGTCGGCAAACGTGACGAGGATCGAAGCATCGTCGTTCAGTCGCGCCCGTCCGTTCACCCGCAGCGTCTCATCCACACCGGGAATCATGAACAGCAAACCCACGCTGCCGGTCGCGATGATGTTGGTCAACGTGTCCAGCCGATTGTTGCCCGACGAATCGGGAATCAGCAGCGTGCGCGCATCGGCGACCCGCACAAACCCCGGCGCACCGCCACGCGGCGACGCGTCCATAGCGCCCTGCCCGTCAACGCTGGCGAGCACCACAAACGGCGACAATCCAATAAAGCGTGCGCAATGCACGTCGACATGGTCAATCTGCTTTTGCACAGCGCGACCCTTGGCCTCGCTGTATACGCGCCGCAACGCTTCGATGGATTCGATCATGGCAAACTCAGCGTAGAAAAATTACGGGCGACAATCGGCAACCGTTGCTGGGTATCGATATTCAACCCACAAAAAAGCCACCGCGAGGGTGGCTAGTCTGATGGCGGAGAGGCGGGGATTCGAACCCCGGATACCTTGCGGTACGCCTGATTTCGAGTCAGGTACATTCAACCACTCTGCCACCTCTCCTAGCGCTCAATTCTAGCGCACAGACTGCGGCATCATGCGGCGGGCGGCCTAACCTTTGACCGGAGTGGGCTTGGCGTTGGTGCTGGCTTTGGCTGCGGCGGGATTGGCGGTGTCTTGCGTTTTTGGCGCAGCGGTTTGCTTCTGGCCGTGTGATTCGGACGACGAGGGTTGCGCCGCTGCCGGCGCAATTACCGGTGGCGGAGGCACCCATGTGGCGACGGGTACCGTCTTTCCGGCGGCTTTCATTTCACGAAAGTATCGCTCGCTGCTTTTGTCTTGATAACGGCCCAAATCTGCGGCGTCTTTTTTCGCGGCTTCTGCGGCGCTTTCTTTGGCCGCAGCGGCTTTTGCTTTTTGCTCGTCCGTGGGCGTTGGCGCAGCGGGAAGCTTTGCGATCGCAATCGTCGTGATCACGCTGCCCACAGTCAATACTAACCATGCATTAAGTTTCATCAATCGTGTCCTCCAATGGCTGCCGGTTGCGGAGCGTTCGCAAGGGAGGCGACCGCTCCGTCTGCGGTGCCAGCTTTGCCGACGTTGCCCGCCTTGAGTTGTTCATCGTACCAAATTTCGTGGTGCTCTTTGGCCCAAGATTCGTCGACCACACCTGTTTTCATGGCATCCAACGCGCCAGCCATACCGAGCGTGCCCATGTAGATGTGGCCCAGCGCGCCGAGCATGAACAGCGTCGAGCCGGTCAAATGCACCAGATTCGCAAGTTGCATGGTCTCGCGGGTCTGGTCGAAATTCGGGAAGTTAAGCACCAGCCCCGATGCTCCGACCACCAGGCCGAGCGTCATGAGTCCACCCCAGAACCAGATTTTTTCGCCAGCATTAAATTTTTCACTCGGGATGTGTTTGCCGTTGATCAAGCCACCAAAATTCGCGATCCACGTGAAGTCAACGGCCTTCGGAAAGTTGTCGCGCACAAAAATAACAAAAGTAATGATGCAGCTCACAATGAACAACGGGCCGAGAAAGTTATGCAGGTTCTTGGCCAGAATTGCCAACCACGAAAACAGAGTAAATCCGATCACTGGAATGAGCAGAGTCTTTCCAAACAGCAGAATCAGCCCCGAAATCGCCAACACCGAGAACGAAATCGCCGTGCCCCAATGCGCCATGCGCTCCAGCAGCGTAAATCTCTCAATCATGCGTCCGGTGGGTGAATCGCGCAACTGCACGGTGCCCTTCCACGCGTAAAACGTGCCTATCAACAGCATCATGGCCACCAGTGCCCAGCCCCCGATCACTGAGAACCAGCCGTTGCGCAAGGCCCGCCAGTTCTGGCCACCATCCTGAATCAACACGCCTGCCTCGGGCGCGGGGATGCTGGTGTAGCCCTCGACCGCGCCGCGAGCGCTCTTCCACATCGGTGCATTGTTGTACGGCTGGCTTATGGCCCGCTGTTGCTCCTGCTTGGCCAGCTCAGCGGGTGACGCCACTGGGCCGCTGCTCTGCTGCGCCAGCGCCATCGTTGCCATCAGCAGCGTCGCGAACAACGCAAGTAGGCGTTTCATACTTTGCTCCTATCGCTGCAAAACCGTCGACTAGTTGACACGCTTGTATTCGTTCTGATGATCAGCGCGTGCGCGGAGCTGAAGCTGCCACGCGTTGCGGTCCGCAAAAAGCTTGCCCTCGCCGTATGGCAAATCGTCAACTCTTGCGGCGGACGCACCGGGCTTGGCAGTGATGGTTTGTGGTGTCTCCCCACATCCCGCGAGCACGGCAAGCGCTGCGATGGGCAGAAGCATCCTCATCATGATTTTTGCGGAATGGATTGAACGGCGGGCGCGGTGGCCTTCGTGTCGGGACGTCCGTACGCTGTGGCGTGGCCCCACAAGTCGCCGCCTCGACCACGACGCATTACACGTTCGCGATAGATGTCCGACAGCACATCGCCATCACCGGCAAGCAACGCTTTGGTTGAACACATCTCGGCACACGCCGGCAGCTTGCCTTCCGACAAGCGGTTGCGCCCGTACTTTTCGTGTTCAGCTTTGGAGTTATCCTTTTCTGGACCGCCCGCGCAGAACGTGCATTTATCCATTTTGCCGCGCACGCCAAATGCGCCCGCTTGCGGAAACTGCGGAGCGCCGAATGGGCAGGCGTAGAAACAGTAACCGCAACCGATGCACAGATCTTTGTCGTGCAACACCACGCCGTCTTCGGTTTTGTAAAAACAATTAACGGGGCAGACGGCTTGACACGGTGCGTCCGAGCAGTGCATGCAGGCCACCGAGATTGAGCGCTCAGCGCCGACAATGCCGTCGTTCAAGGTGACCACGCGACGGCGGTTCACGCCCCACGGAACATCGTGCTCGTTCTTGCATGCGGTGACGCAGCCGTTGCATTCGATGCAGCGCTCTGCGTCACAAATAAACTTCATTCGTGCCATGGTGTGCTCCTTATGCTCGCTCGACTTGGCAAACGGTGGTCTTGGTTTCTTGCATCATGGTGACGGCGTCGTAACCGTAGGTGGTCGCCACGTTGACCGATTCGCCACGTACGATCGGTGCCGCACCGTCCGGATATTTTGCGAGCAAATCTTTGCCCTGCCACCAGCCGGAAAAGTGGAAAGGAATAAACGTGACGCCGGGGCCAACGCGCTCGGTGACCATTGCCTTCACCTTAATCTGCGAGCCGGTTGCCGCTTTCACCCAGACGTATTCGTTGTTACGAATACCGCGATCATTGGCGTCTTTAGTGTTGATTTCAACGAAGTTCTCTTGCTGCAATTCAGCAAGCCACGGGTTAGAGCGAGTTTCTTCACCGCCGCCTTCGTATTCAACCAAGCGCCCCGAGGTGAGTACCAGTGGAAACTTCTCGTAGACCTTATCGGCAATCGCTTTGTCTTGCACCGATTTGTAAAGCGTTTTGACGCGCCAGAAGGCGCCGCCTTTGTCGGCATGCGTCGGGTACTTTGCAGTCAATGCGGCGCTTGTACCGTACAGCGGTTCACGATGCTGCGGAATTGCATCCGGGAAGTTCCACACCACGGCGCGTGCCTTGGCGTTGCCGAACGGATGGCAGCCGTGGTTTTTCATGAACACTCGCATTTGCCCGCCGGTCAGGTCGGTCTTCCAGTTTTTGCCCTCGGCGCCTTTTTTCTCCGCATCGGTAAGCTCATCCCACCAACCGAGTTTTTTCAACAGCACATGATCCAGCTCGGGATAGCCGGTGGTGAGGTCCGCGCCCTTTGAATGCGAACCGTCCTCCGCCAGCAACGAAATGCCTTCGCGCTCCACGCCGAAGTTCGCACGGAAATTGCCGCCACCGTCCATGACGTGTTTCGACGTGTCGTAAAGATTGGGCGAGCCCGGATGCTTCATTTCTGGCGTGCCGTAACACGGCCATGGTAGACCGAAATAATCGCCATCGCACGGACCGCCATTGGCTTTGAGCGTTTTTGGATCAAACGTGTTCATGTGCTTCATGTGAAGCTTCAAGCGCTCAGGCGATTGCCCGGTGTAGCCAATCGTCCAAGTGCCCTTGTTGATCTCGCGAAGAATGCTTTCAACTTCAGGCTCTTCCCACTTCTTAGCGCCGTCAGGCGTGACCATTTTGCAGTTCTTAGCAAACTCTTTTTCGAAGCCGAATTTTTTCGCAAACGCGTACATGATCGCGTGATCGGTTTGCGACTCAAACAGCGGCGCGATGACACGCTCTCGCCATTGCAGTGAACGGTTTGACGCAGTCGCCGAACCGCTGGTTTCAAACTGCGTACACGCTGGCAGCAAATACACGCCGTCCTTACGATCTGGCATAGCGGCGGATGCGGTCGGATAAGGGTCAATGATGACCATCATCTCCACCTTTTCCATCGCCTTTTTCATCTCCGGTCCGCGCGTTTGCGAGTTGGGCGCATGGCCCCAGAACAAGATCGCTTTCAGATTTGAATCCTGATCAATGGTCTCGTTCGGATCAAGCACGCCATCAATCCAGCGCGACACCGTCATGCCGGGCTTTTCCATCATGGTCTGCGAAGCAAATTGCTTCTTCAACCATTCGTAATCCACGCCCCACACGGTTGACCAATGCTTCCATGCGCCCGTTGCAATGCCGTAATAACCGGGCAGTGAATCCGGGTTCGGGCCGACGTCGGTCGCACCCTGCACGTTGTCGTGCCCCCGGAAAATATTGGCCCCGCCGCCGGACACGCCAATGTTCCCGAGCGCCAATTGCAGGATGCAGCTCGCGCGCACGATCGCGTTGCCTATCGTGTGCTGCGTCTGGCCCATACACCAGACGATGGTGGATGGCTTGTTGGTCGCGAACATTTTGGTTAACTCGGCCATGCGCGCCTCAGGCACACCGCAGGCTTCTTCCACCATATCCGGCGTCCACTTGGCCAACACTTCGGCCTTGATCTTGTCCATGCCGTAGACGCGATCATTGATGTACTTGGTATCTTCCCAACCATTCTTAAAAATGTGATGCAACATGCCAAACAGAAAGGCGATGTCGGAGCCGGAACGAATGCGCACGAACTCATCCGCTCTGGCTGCTGTGCGAGTAAAACGTGGATCCACCACAATCAGCTTGGCACCGGTTTCTTTGGCGTGCAGCATGTGTAGCATCGACACCGGATGCGCCTCGGCCGCATTTGATCCGATGTACAGCGCACACTTGGTGTTCTGCATGTCGTTATACGAATTGGTCATCGCACCGTAGCCCCAGGTGTTGGCCACACCGGCAACCGTCGTCGAGTGACAAATGCGCGCTTGATGGTCACAATTGTTGGAGCCGAACATGCTCACAAACTTGCGGAACATGTATGCCTGCTCGTTATTGTGCTTCGATGAACCAACCCAGAAAACGCTGTCCGGCCCGGCGTCTTTGCGCAGCTGCAGCAGCTTGTCGCCCACCTCGTTCATCGCCGTTTCCCAACTGATGCGAACGTACTTGCCGTTCACCAGTTTCATCGGATATTTCAGGCGATGCTCACCGTGACCATGCTCACGAATAGCAGCTCCTTTGGCACAGTGCGCGCCTAGATTGATAGGCGAATCAAATACAGGTTCTTGCCGAGTCCACACCCCATTTTCAACAATCGCATCGATCGCACAGCCGACTGAACAGTGCGTGCAGACAGTGCGCTTGACTTCGGCTTTGCCTCCGCCTTCCGCAGGCGCAGCGGCTTCGGCTTTAGTGACAAATCCAAGCGGCAATTGGCTGGCAAATGCACCTGCACCCAAGCCAACGCCAGATCGTTTCAGGAAGGCGCGCCGATCAAGCGTTCCGCCGGTACGCGCACTCGCACCACTAGCACCACCAAAGCGGCGCATCGTCGAATGTTCAGACAAGCTCTTGCCGTTCGCATCGTGAGTCAATCTAGTCAGCATGTTTTCTCTCCGGGAAATCTAGGGAGGGCTGCGTTAAACGCGAGCCAGATCGTAATAGGTGCGAACATGGTCGCTCTCTTGGTAACCAACCCCGCCCGTTTTTGGCAGCGCCGCAGCGACCGGCGCGACGGTTGTAACGGATGGAGCCACCACAGTGGCCACGGCCCCTACAGCACCCACGCTACCGGCCACCAAAAAGCCTCGACGCTTAAGATCCGCGCCGGATTTTCCGTTGTTCATATTTGCACTCCTTGATACCACTTGGAATTAGATCCGCTTCGTTTAGGCATCGATTGCGAACGCGTCACGTTCTACCTGCAAGAAGCTACACGCGAATTGTGCAACGACTGTGTAGAAATTAGCAAGCGAAGATTTCGATATAGCAGCGCAACAAATTTCGAACCACGGCTCGATGTGCGCCGAAAAAAACTGACGCTGCGCTGACACGGACGAGGGTTGCACGCCGTCTCCCCCGACGATCAACAATCGCATCACCTCGGTGAGCGCAGAAAGGTGATCTTCCACCATCGTTTGCGTCTCCACTCGGGCAAACCCTAGTGTCGCAAGCGTGCCACGTACATCGGCCAATGGCTGCTCCATCATGAAGCCGGTCAAGTGATGCGAGGCATGCAAATTCACCGGCGCTTTGCCGACACCCATGAAGAGTTTTTCAAACTCGTCACTCGCCGCATCCTCATCCATCGCAGTGCTCGCAGAGATTAGTTTCGACCACGATTGCGGCAGTTCTGCGCCGTTGTCGTCGGTCGCTAGCGGCGGTGAACCAGCCATCGCCGATAGCAACGCCTGATCCGGCGCAGCGGCGAATAATCGCGAAATCAGCGCGTAAAAATTGGCGCGCCCGTGATCCTCGGGCGATACGTACGCACGGAAAGCAACCGCATCACTCATTTCGAGATATTCCTGATGTCGAGCGGATTTTCGTCGGTATACAGATCCACCACGCGGCAATCCGCACACATCTTGATTCGGGCGCGCGAAGCATCATCAGGGAACATGCTGTGCGTTGACAATTTGCTGAACATGTTTTCAATCATCTTTTTCGCACCGAGCGGTTTGCCACATCGCGAGCAGCCCAGAATTTCGGCCGTGTTCAACACGCGTGGCTTCTTCGCCTCTGCCATCAAATTCAGGCGCGGCAGCAGCGTAATGGCCTGCTCAGGACAGGTTTTTTCGCACAGTCCGCATTGCACACACTTGCTCTCGATAAAACGCAGCTGCGGCGCTTCAGGGTTATCGGCCAACGCGCCTTCCGGGCAACTGCCGACACACGCAAGGCACATCGTGCATTTGTCCGCGTTGACAATGATTTCGCCGAACGGTGAGCCTGTGCTCAGCGCGATGACGGGCGTGGGTATCGGCGCGTGTTCCAGTAGATGGGCGAACACAGCGTCGAGTGTGCCGCGTTTGTCGTTGCTTAAGTTGAATGTCGCGGGGACGCGGACGGCTAGGCCTCGTGGCGTGTTCCAGAGCGCTCGCGCCAGTGGGTTCGGTTCGACCTGTAGGAGCGGCCCTGGCCGCGATCCCGACGATGATTGCGAAACCGTCTTCGCGCCCAGAGGCGCTCCTGCAGGAGCCGACGAAACAATGCGCACCACCGCATCCTGATACCCCAACGCGGCCAGAATCATGTTCGCAATATCGACCTGCGCCTTGAGCGCTGTGACGTACTGCGGCGCAATGTTTTCAGTCAGCAACACCGTCACCGCCGTCGCGCCATACGCAACTGCGCCCAACCAGACATCCAACCCCGCTGCCGCCGGATGTTCCAGCGTTAAAGGCAGGTAGTGCGCCGGAAGACCATCGCCCTTTCGCGCCAGTTCGCCGATTGCAGCGATGCCTGCATTCGCGTCATGCAACAACAACGCGGCATCCTTGCCACCCGACGCGTGATACGTGCGCAGCAACGTTTTGATCTGCGTGCCCAGATCGGACACGCGTGGTACCACGTAGGCGAGCGCGCCGGACGGGCACACGGTCGTACACGCACCACAACCCATACAAAGCTGTGGCGTCACCTCAATATGGTCGCCCTTCGGCGCGATCGCCTGGGTCGAACAGATGTCGATGCATTGCGTGCAGCCGGTTTTTTTGTTGCGGCTGTGGGCGCAGATGTTGGCGCGATAGTTGAAGAACTTCGGCTTCTCAAATTCGCCCTTCAACGTCGCAATTTCCGCAATCGCCTTGATCCGCGCCATCGGGTCGACACCCGGTGCGAAGTAGCCTTGAGGTGGCTGATGCTGCGTGAAAAATGGCTCGCTGGTGAGGTTAAGCACCACGTCAAACGTGGCGCTGCGTTTCACGTCAGCCCGCGAAAAATCAATGGCCTGAATATCGCCGCACGCTGCCACGCAACTGCGATGCGACTTGCACTTGTCCAGGTTCACTTGATACGACAAATCAATCGCGTTTTCAGGACAGGCGCGAACGCAGGCGTTGCAGCGTGTGCAGGCATCGAGATCAATTGGGTTGGCTTGTTGCCAGTCGACGGTGAACGCACCGAGCCAGCCTTTTACGGCCACTTTAGCTCCGCTTATGACGGAGAAATCCCGCGTGCCCGATAGCTCGCCCGCTGCATCCGTCGCGAGCACGCTGACGCTGACCGAACCCTTCAACACATCGGCCACGGCAAGCGCGTCCGACATTGATCCGACAATAAGTGTTTGCCCGGCGCTCTTGTATGAAACCTGTGTCGTCGGCGCTGGGTCGGGCAGCATCGCCTGCGCAATTAATGCAGCAATTTTTGGTGTCGCAAACGACGCTTCTTTCGACCAACCCGCCTGCTCGCGAATGTTAAAAAAGCGCATCGTCGACACTTTGGGCGAATCGCTGGCGGCCTCGCCGAGCAAACGCGATTCTTGCGTGCAGGCGACCAGTGTGTCGCCATCAACCGCATCGCCGAACCGTGCGAGTTCGTGCTGGCACATTGCGTCAAACGTTTGCACGCTCGCAGCGCCTGCGCTCGCGGCAGCCTTGGCAAACGCGTCAGCGTCGAAAGGCATCGTGCGGTTGCACGAGCAGAGATTAATTTGACGGGTCATTGAATAATTGTTTTGGGCGCGGCGCTGGGTGTTTTGAAGGGGTCAGAAAGGGACGATTCGCGTGCAGCGGCTTCAGTAGTTTCGTGCGCCGAAGCTGAAAAATCACCCACACGTTTGCCGTACCTCGGATGCGGTTTGGCTCCCTCTCCCGCAGCGCGCTCGGGCACGGGGGCGCAGGTCTGCGCCGGAGTTGGGGTGAGGGTGTTGGCGTGAGTCTCGTCGCTCAGTTGAGGAGTGTCGTCAATGGCGGCTGCGTTGATCGTTTGGGACGTCAGCTCCGCAGATTCACCGCCCTCACCCTCCGCCCCGGAGCCAGAGGCGACATGCCTGTTGCTGCGCGCTGCGGGCGAGGAGACTTCTACGCCGCCTTGGGGCGGCGGTGGCGCCGTACTAACCTCGGCCAACTCCGCCCGTGCAGCTAGCACCGCTTTGCCCTCTTCGCTCTCCACGTCCACCGCATACCCACCACTCGTTACCACCTGTTGCGGTGGATTCATAATGGTTTTCCAAGAGGAGAGCGTGGCCATCACTTCGGGGGAAATGGGCTCGAACACCGTGTAGTCGTCTATGTAAATGTCGAGGCCGTCCATCACGTTAAAGTGCGGCTCTTTGAACAATGCTTTGAGTGCCTGCTGCTTGAGTGCTTGCGGCACTTTGGCTTGCATGAATGGGGTGAAATCTTCGGCTAGCGAAATGGTTGAGATGGGCGGTAGTTCCGCGTAATCGGCATTCGCAGTAGCGTCGTTGTTTCCGTTCGGGCTGAGTCGGTCGCCGCTCGTCTCCGAAGCTACCAACGCTTCGACGGGCGGAACTCGAACGGCGGTTAAGGCAGCCCGCTCATCCGCAGCCGCGCGCTTCAACCGCGACCAACGAGACAGCGAAATTCCCTCTGCTGGCGGAATCGTTTTCATCTCAGCCACGACCGGCTCCCGACGCAGCATCTCGTCGATACGCGCCCTCAACAAACGGATCGTTCCGTCTCACTTTTTTTCTTGGCTCCGGCTTGTACTTCGCAGCGGTGTAAGTGGTCAGCGCAGCACGCAACGAATCCGGCATCGGCATATTGTCCACATGATCACCAGCATCCAGCATCCGTCCGGCTTCGTTGTAGGACAGAGTGACAACGACTGGACGCGGGACAACGTCCTCCTCCTCCAGCCGCCACATCACAAAAATGCACGGCTGCGGCGAATTGAGATTGAGCCAATAGCCTTCACCTTCGGAAGGATGCAGCTCAATGCGCTCACCGTCCCATCGCCATTGCAGCTCGTTATTGACCGTAAATTCGAGCGGCCCAGCGTGCAACATTTGCAGGTCATCGGAGACTGAAATGCTCGCGGTATCCCACTCAAAATCGGCCCAGCGGCTGTTGACCGGGCGCTTGCGAAACGCAACGCTTGCTGACCATGAAGGTTTGACCTGCACGCCGTCAGGGGTATCGACTACTACCACTTCAGCTACCACGTTCGCACTCATCTATCATCTTCGTACTCAAGCGATGACTTTAGCAGAATATGCAAGCTTCAACACCAAGTAGTAACCATGGGTGAACGATCCAATGTGCCGGGTAAGGTTATTCCGTTGATCGCTGCACGCTCGCTAAACGCGCCGCAATCGCTGTCTGCGCATGGCCTCAGCTCGGTTCGCTCGGCGGGCGCGGTACACGATCCGCGTCAGCGTCGCTTGCATGACCTGCGCATTTCGGTCACAGATAAATGCAATTTTCGCTGCACCTACTGCATGCCGAAAGATGTATTCGGCCCGGGCTACAAATTTTTGCCGCACGACGCGCTGCTGTCGTTTGAAGAGATCACCCGCTTCGCAAAAATCTCTGCTGAATTGGGCGTCGAAAAGCTGCGTCTGACGGGTGGCGAGCCCACGTTGCGGCGCAATTTGCCGACGCTGATCGGCATGCTGTCGCAACTGCGGACACCGTCTGGAAAGCCGCTGGATCTGACGTTGACCACCAACGGTTCCACGCTCGTCAAGCAGGCGAAAACGTTGAAAGACGCCGGTTTGCAGCGCATCACCGTGTCGCTCGATTCGATGGACGACGCGGTATTTCGCGCCATGAACGATGTCGATTTTCCAGTCGCTGACGTGCTCAAAGGCATCCACGCTGCGCTCGCTGCGGGACTCGCGCCGGTCAAGGTGAATATGGTCGTTAAACGTGGCGTGAACGATCACACCGTGGTCGAGATGGCGCAGCATTTCAAGGGCACTGGCGTTACCGTGCGCTTCATCGAATTTATGGATGTAGGTGCGACCAACGGCTGGCGCATGACCGATGTGATGCCGAGCCGCGATGTGGTGGCCGCGATTCACGCGTCGAGCCCGCTGCTGGCCGTTGATCCGCAGTACGAGGGCGAGGTGGCCGAACGTTGGCGATACGTGGACGGTACGGGTGAAATCGGCGTGATCTCCAGCGTCACTCAGGCGTTTTGCTCGACCTGTTCCCGTGCCCGGCTGTCCACCGATGGCAAGATTTACACCTGCCTGTTCGCCGATCACGGTGTCGATTTTCGAGCCCTCCTGCGCGATGGTTCGACTGATGACGACATCGCGGCGCTGCTTGCCGGATTGTGGCAAGTACGGACGGATCGTTACAGTGAAATTCGCACCGCAGAGACGGCGAAATCGCGCAAGGTGGAGATGAGCTACATCGGGGGCTGATCTGGCGATTTGGCGGTAGGTTCTGTGGGAAGGGTTGCATCCCGAACGTCATAGCTCGCTCGCGGTTGGTCGCGGTGGAACCCCTCCTACAATTTGGCATCTTGCGCTACAGCTTTTCGCTTAACCGCACGTGCTATATGGGCTTACTTATATATTTACCTAAAATCGACTAAAAGCTGAGTTCATGTTCAAGCCCAGACAGATCAAGGCTTAAGCTAAAAAGCTGTATCCCATAACGTCTCCCATCCGTACGCTTAACGCCGGTTTCCACAGCGAGTTGAATCGCAACGTTTCACCTGGCCACAGCAACACAACGGTCGAGCCGAGCAGAAAGCGTCCCATTTCGTCGCCTTGCTTCAATTGCACCTCGCCCGCAGCGTACGTCCACTCCCGAATTTCGGCCGTTCGCGGTGGATTCACCACACCGTGCCACGTGGTGGCCATGCTGCCGACAATCGTCGCGCCGACCAGCGTCAACACGAATGGCCCACGCGCCGTGTCGAACACGCACACCACGCGTTCGTTGCGCGCGAACAAGCCCGGCACCGCCTGCGCTGTCGCCGGATTCACCGAAAACAAATCGCCGGGCACGTAGATCATGCGCCGCAGCGTACCGTCGCACGGCATGTGAATGCGGTGATAGTCCTTGGGGCTCAAGTAAATCGTCGCGAACTGGCCGCCATCGAAAAGCGCCGCCAGCGTGCCGTCGCCGCCAACCAAAGCGCGCGTCGTGTAGCTGTGACCTTTCGCCTGAAAAATCTGGTCGCCGTCAATGGGGCCAAATTGACTGATCGCGCCGTCGACCGGGCACACGTACGCCACGCTCGCCAAGGGTCGCGCTCCGGGCTTGAGCGCTCGCGTGAAGAAGTCGTTGAAGCTCGCATAACTGGTCACGTCTGGATTCAACGCCTCCGCCATGTTGACCCCATATTTCGCCACAAATTTGCGGATCGCAAATTGCGTCAACGCACCGGATTGCGAACGCGCGAACGCACCGGCCAGCTGGGTGAAGGATTTTTTTGGCAGGACATACTGGAGAGACGGCATGGCAACTATCAGTCGAAGATGGGTGGGGGCGCGAATAGTAGGGCGCAGCGCAAGCCGCGAAGGCTGCGCGGCAACGACCGACTTGCGGCTTACGCTGCGCCTACGGGTAGCACCACAATTCTCCGCGATTGCGAACCCTTCGTGTGCAACGCCTGCCCGCATAAGCGAAAATGGAGGTACGACAACCTTCCTCCCTAACGGTAAAAGCCATCATGACCTATCCCGCAGTCCAGCTACTCATCAACAACGAATGGCGCGCCGCCCGCAGCGGTGCCACACTGTCCGTGCACAACCCCGCCGATGGCTCAGTTATCGGCACCGTAGCCAAAGCGAGCATCGCCGATCTTGACGACGCGCTTGACGCCGCAGCCCTTGGCTTTGCCATTTGGAAAAACACCCCCGCCATTGAGCGCTCAAAAATCATGCGTGCCGCCGCCGCGATCCTACGCGAGCGCACCGATGCGATTGCCACCCTAATGACGCTGGAGCAAGGCAAACCGCTTGCCGAGGCGAAGGTTGAAATCGGCATGTCGGTGGACATCATCGAATGGTTCGCCGAAGAAGGTCGCCGCATTTACGGCCGCATCGTGTCGCCGCGCGCAATGAACCAGCAGCAGTTTGTGTTGAAAGAACCGGTCGGGCCGGTCGCCGCGTTTACGCCGTGGAATTTCCCGATCAATCAGGTCGTACGCAAGCTGTCTGCCGCGCTCGCAACAGGTTGCTCGATGATCGTTAAGGCCGCCGAGGAAACGCCCGCGTCGCCCGCCGAATTGATCCGCGCGTTCGTTGATGCTGGCCTGCCCGCAGGCGTGGTCGGCTTAATCTACGGCGACCCCGCCGAAATCAGCAACTACCTGATCCCCCACCCGACCATTCGCAAAATCACGTTTACAGGCTCGACCCCGGTCGGCAAGATGCTCGCCTCGCTCGCGGGCAAGCACATGAAGCGTTTGACGATGGAACTGGGCGGTCATGCGCCGGTGATCATCGCCGCTGACGCCGACATTCCGCACGCCGTAAAAATGATGGCCGGCGCGAAGTTCCGCAACGCCGGTCAGGTGTGCATTTCGCCCACGCGCTTTTTGGTTGAAGAAGGCGCACGCGACGAATTCGTCGCAGGCCTCGTTGCCTACACGCAGGGCCTTAAAGTGGGCTCCGGCATGGAAAAGGGCATCAACATGGGCCCACTTGCCAATCCGCGCCGCGTGACCGCCATGCAAGAGATTACCGCCGACGCCATCAAGCACGGCGCAACGGTAGCCACGGGTGGCGAGCGCATCGGCACCACCGGCAACTTCTTCCAGCCCACGGTGATCTTGGACGCGCCGCTCGACAGCGCGGTGTTCAACAGCGAGCCGTTCGGCCCGATGGCCGCAGTGCGTAGCGTGAAGAATCTGGATGAGGCGATTGCCGAAGCCAACCGCCTGCCGTTCGGCCTGTCCGCCTACGCGTTTACCAGCAGCATCAAGAACGCGCACCAACTGTCAAGCCAAATGCAAACCGGCATGCTCTGGATCAACCAAGGCGCTATGCCATGGGCAGAGCTGCCGTTCGGCGGTATCAAAGATTCAGGCTACGGCTCAGAAGGCGGTCCGGAAGCGCTGGAGGCCTATCTCAATACCAAGACGGTGGCGATGACTAGCGTTTGATCGAACGCATAGCGAATTGTCGTAGGTCGGAACGCTCGCGGTTCCGACAAAAGCGTTGGCGGACGTAGTCTCATCCGTCGGAACCGCAAGCGTTCCGATCTACGCTGGCCCTACCATGCCTACTCGACTTAAAGGCAGTCCTTGGAAAACCCTCAGCGCGATTCTCACCGTTTCGGTCATTTCGAGGTTCTGCCCGCTCAGCGCCAGATACTGGCAGCTGGTAGACCCGCCGCGTTGGGTGCGCGTGCGTTTGACTTGCTGCTGGTGCTCATTGAACACCGTGAGCGCATGCTGGGCAAAGACGAACTGCTGACGCTGGTGTGGCCCGGCATGGTGGTGGAAGAGAACAATCTCACGGTGCAAATTTCTGCACTACGCAAACTGCTCGGCGTAGATGCGATCACCACCATCGCTGGGCGCGGTTATCGCTTTACGGCCCCCCTGATGTCGACGACGCAAGACGAGAAACCGGCGACGCCGCCCGCTGTTGCGCCTCAAGCAACCGCCAAAGCACCGTCAGCGCTTATAGTGCCATCAGGCGGCGGGCAGGTTCCTGCACCGCTAAATAAGCTTATCGGCCGCGCCGCAGCCGTTCAGGAAACACTACAACTTCTCAACACCACACGTTGCCTGACCTTCACCGGCGCGGGCGGCTCTGGCAAAACGCGGCTGGCGTTGGAACTGGCGGGCTTGTTACAGGAGCAGCACGACGGTTGCGTTTGGTGGGTCGAGTTGGTGAACGTGCGCGACGCAAAGGTGCTGTTAGCAACGATAGGCCATGCAGTAGGTGCGTCAGACCCGAGCAAAGATTCGCTACACAATATTTTGGATCGGTTGCAAGGGCGACGCGCCCTGCTCGTCCTCGATAACTGCGAGCAATTGATTGAGGACAGCGCGGCGCTGGCGGTGCAACTTTTGCGAGCGCTGCCCCAGTTGCAGCTACTGGTGACAAGTCGCGAATCGCTGAGCATTGCGGGCGAAATTGCGTGGGTTGTGCCGCCGCTCGAACTCCCCAGCGCCTCTGAGATCGCCGATCCTTCGGACGAGTTGACGCGCGTGGCATCAGTGCAACTGCTGATTGAACGCATTCGCCAGAAAAACAGCAAGTTCGCACTTACGAAACACAACTCCCACAGCCTGGCGCGAATCTGTAGCGAGCTGGAGGGCTTGCCTTTGGCGCTGGAGCTGATCGCCGCAAGGGTGGGCGTGCAAACGCTGGAGCAGATTGTCGCCAGTCTCGACGACAGCCTGCGCCTGCTGACTGGCGGGCGTCGCGGCGATATGCAGCACCACCAGACCATGCATGCAGCGGTTCAGTGGAGTTTTGATCTGTTGAGCCTCGCCGAGCAAACGCTGTTCACACGACTCTCGGTCTTCACAGGAGGATGGACGCTGGAAGGCGCGCAAGCCGTGTGCAGTGGGCCGACCACCAACGCGTCGAACGGGGCTAACCACGCGACGGCAGACATCCCTGAATTGCTCGCCAGGCTTGAGCGCAGCTCGATGGTGCTTGCGCATGAAAACGACGGAGTGATGCGATTTCGCATGCTCGAACCGATTCGCCAGTTCGCCTACATGCAGCTCGAAACCCTGGAGCTTGCCGACTCAACAAAGCAACAGCTGCTCGCCTGGTACGCCAAGCTATGCGACGCGCTCATTCCTGAGCTTGGCGGCCCCGGACAAGCCAAAGGCTATAAGACCCTCGCTGTGGAGATCGACAACCTCCGAGCAGCGTTGACGTGGAGCAGGCGCGCCAATTTGCAACAGGGCCTCCATCTGGCAGCCGGCCTCTGGCGGTTCTGGCAGGTCAAAGGCCACGCAAAAGAGCTGCTGAGCTGGTTTGATGAAACGCTGCCACTGGCGCAAGATGCCCCGATTTCGTTGCAGGCCAATGCCTACAATTCGGCGGGCATCATGGCAAGAACCTGCGGTTTGTACGCTGAGGCCACGCGCCTTCATGGCGTCGCGTTGGCATTGCGGCGCAGTCAGGGAGATCGTCGCGGTGAGGCCATCGCATTGAATAACCTTGCCGTGGTCGCGCGTGACCAGGGCGAACACCGCATGGTGGAAAACTACTGCCGCGAAAGCATGATGATTGCCCGGGAAATCGGCGACAAGAACCTTGAGGGGCTTGGGTTGATGCACTTGGGAACGGCGCTGCGCGGGCAGGATCAAGCGCCCGCCGCCGAAGAAATGTTCAAACAAACCTTCGCCATTTTTAGTGAACTAGGCGACAAGCGCGTGTTGGCCAATCTGCATAACTGCCTGGGCGATCTGGCGCGGGCTAGGGCCGATTGGGCACAGGCGCGATGCAGCTATGAGGCAAGCCTTGGACTCAATGAGGAACTGGACGATTTTTGGGGGCTCGCGCTGTCGACCTGCAATCTGGCCTGGCTGCGATATGACTTGCAGGACTTCGCCGGAGCCCTCAGCCTGTTGATGCAGAGCTTCGGCCACTTCCGCAGGGCCGGTGTGAAGCACGGCTTGGGAGTGGGTTTCGAATTGCTGGCGAGAATTGCACAGCAACGCGGCCTGCACCGACGCGCGGCGTGGTGCTGGGGCGTCGTTGAGCGGATCGAAAAAGACACGGGACTTGTGATGACTCCTGCCACGCTTGTGCCGCGCGACCAGGTGCATCTCGATTTGACGGCACTGATGCCAAGACAATCGTTTACAGACGCCAAATCAGAAGGCAATCGCGAGAGACTGGAACAAGTATTCATCACGGCACTGTCGGACCCGGAGTTGGCTCCAGAGCCCGCAAAGCCCAGCTTGTTTCTGATCAGCTCCGGGGGCGGATAACGCCGGGAAATAACGCCCGAGACAGCAATCGCTTAAGGCTGCTGCGATGCCAAATAAGCCGCAATCGCGTTCATGTCTGCATTAGTCAGTTTTTCAACGATAGGCTTCATCAGAATACTCATCGCGCCGGCGCGTGTGCCTTGCTGAATGTCGTAGAGCTGGCGCACGGTGTAGCTGGGCGAGCGGCCTGCAATGCCCGGAATGGGGCCAACGCCCTTGAGATCAGCCCCGTGGCAGGTTGTGCAGGCGACGGTCGTACCTGCGCCGCCCGTTTTAACCAAAGCCTCACCTTTGGCGATGCTGCTCGGCGGCACATAGGCGATAAATTTAGCGCGCGGGTCGCGATGCTCAAACTGATCGGAATCTACAGGGATTTCGACGATACGCTGACCCATCACTTCAGTGGCGTCACCTGGCGATCGCAAAGTGACTACGCGGTTCACATAGGTTTTCGGCACCGTTGCAGCCTCGATAACGGCATACGAAGGCTTCAGTTTGAGAGACGAAAAATAGTCGGTTGCCACGCGAATCTCGTCGTCGGTCATGGCTTTTGCGGCGGCGACCATCAACACGCTCGGCCCGCGTTGCGGGCCCGAAAATTTGCGTGCGCCGCTTTTGTAGTCGAGCAATTGTTGAACGAGATAGGCCGCAGGCAGGCCGGCAAGACTCGCGTTCTCCGAACCGCCCGCGCCGTCAGCGCGGTGGCACGAGGCACATGCGCGAAGGTCGGGTTTACGCCCCACCGCAACCACCTCTGGCGGCGCAGGATGATCGGCCGGGTGCCGGACCACCGCAGCGAACAAGCCGTTGATTTGCGTGAGCGAATAAATTGCGCTGCTGTCCAGTACGCGACGCGCGATGCCGTCGTCCACTGGCAATTTGATCTCCGGCGCCCACGGGTAGGCCCATGCAGGCAGTGGCTCGCCCCCAGCTGCGCTGCTGGTTCCGAGTATCACGGCGAAAAGCGTCAAAGTTGCCGTTTTGACTGTCATTTGTGTTCCTGATTAGTTACTTGCCTCAGACAGGCGCATTGCATATACTGTATGTATGTTCAGTAACGCGGCAAGCCGCCTACAGACTGAGGTTTCACTATGGCGATGAATCGGGTTCAATTTCAACAGGGCCTGTCTTTGGCTGAATTCTTGAAGCGCTACGGCACCGATGAGC
>ENA-OFCX01000134-OFCX01000134.1-metagenomes-genome-assembly--contig:-NODE-134-length-40287-cov-5.011583_pt1 | contig 40287 bp, 36 predicted proteins | sample MGYA00153384_OFCX01 | MGnify analysis MGYA00153384
GCGGTAGAGGACGCTTTGTTGATCGAGGCCAGCAGCGCGCTCAGGTCGATGCGGTCCTTGCCGGGCACGAAGTCGGTGATGGTGCCGCCGGCCTCGCGCAGCGAACGGTAGGCAAACCCGTTGCTGCCGGCGCCGCCGGTTAGCAGGTCGGCGCCCGCGCTGGCCCAGACCAGGTCGTCGCCGGCCGCGGCGGTGATCACGTCGGCACCGCCGGTGCCGGTCCATGTCTTGTTGTAGAGGTTCAGGCCCAACACCACCGGGTCGTGGTCGGACGAGCGGTAGGGCGTGGCGGTGTAAGGGTCGGCCGGGCACAGGCTGGTGCCGCCGGCACCGCAGGTCAGCGCGGGGGCCTTGAACTCGGTGTTGTAGTCGGCCACCGCGGCCTCGTCGGCATTGATGTGCCAATGCACTACGCGGTTGACCTTGGCCGCCAGCGCGGTGTTGGCGATGGCGTGGTCGAGCCGGCCGGCGCCGCCGTCGAACACGTACGAATAACCAAAGTCATTGAAGCGCTGCACCTGATCGACATAACCGCTGCTGGTCAGCGCGGTGATCGGGTCTTCCTGGCCATAGGCGTTCAGGTCGCCGATCAGCAGCGCGTCGGTGCTGTTGGTGGCGGTCAGCCGTTCGGCCGCGAACGCCCGCAGCCGCTGCGCCTGACCGAGGGTGACCCGGACACCATCTGGGACGACGTGATCGAGGCGAACCGACCACGCATGGAAGCGGCCGGCATCACCTTCCGGCGCCTGCGCAGTACGCCACCGGTGCTGCTGCACTTCGACGCGGCGCAGATCGGGCAGGTCTACCTGAACATTCTCGTCAACGCCATCGATGCAACGCCGGCCGGATCGGTAATCACGCTCCGCAGCAGCGCGCTGGGCAGCGGTGCCTGGCGCTGCCGGCTGCACAACGGGGGCGATGCCATTCCGGCCGAAGCGCTGCCACGTGTGTTCGAGATCTTCTACTCGCTCAAGAGTGGTGGCACCGGCATCGGACTCGCGCTCTGCCAGCGCATCATTGAAGAACATGCGGGCAGCATCAGCATCGAAAGCCAGCCGGTGACGGGGACCGAGGTGACGATCGTGCTGCCACAGGGCGGCAGTTCGTGATCTCCGGGTCGGTGCTGATCGTCGATGATGACGACACGGTGCGCGACACGCTCACCGAGTACTTCGAGACGATCGGCATGGTGGCACGCGGCGCTGCCACGGCGGCCGACGCGCGCGCAGCTGTCATGCGGCACCTGCCGGCCGTGGTGGTGATGGACCTGCGCCTGCCGGACGTGACTGGCCTGGGCCTGCTGGACCAGCTGCGCGCCGACGACCCGGACGGCGCGATCATCCTGCTCACCGGTCATGCCGACGTGCGCGTGGCGGTCAGCGCCATGCAGCGCGGGGCGCTGGACGTGCTGGAAAAGCCGGTGGACCTGGAGACGCTGCGCGCCGCCGTGCAGCGTGGGATGGAACTGGTCACGCTGCGACGCGAGGTGGCAATCCTGCGCGAGCGCGACGGCGGCGACCGAAGCGGGCCGGCGCTGCTGCAGCCGTCGTTCGAGAAGCTGATCGAACTGGCCGCCCGCAATGATGACGCACCCGTGCTGATCCTCGGCGAGACAGGCACGGGAAAGGGCTACGTCGCGCGGCGCATCCACGACACGTCCCGGCGCAGGCAGCAGCCATTCGTGGAAATCAACTGCGCGTCGCTGGGGGCAGTGTTCTTCGAGAGTGAACTGTTCGGGCACGAACGGGGCGCCTTCACCGACGCGAGACAGGCAAAGCGCGGCCTGGTTGAAGTGGCGGCGAACGGCAGCGTGTTCCTGGACGAGATCGGAGAGCTGGGGCTCGACGTCCAGCCAAAACTCCTCAAGGTCATCGAGGAGCAGCGATTCCGACGACTGGGCGGCACCACCGAGATGCGGAGCGCCGCCCGCGTGATCTGCGCCACGAACCAGCCCATGCACACGCTGGTGGCCGAGACGCGGTTCCGCGCCGACCTGTTCTACCGGCTGCAGGTACTGACGATCACGATGCCGCCGCTGCGCGATCGACCAGACGAACTGGCGCAGCTCGTGACGCACCTGCTGCCACGAGGCGCAACGCTGACGCCCGACGCGACGCGCGCCCTGCTGGCATACGCCTGGCCCGGCAACATTCGCGAACTGAAAAATACGCTCTGGCGTGCCGCGATCCTGTCGGAAGGACAGCCGATCGCTTCCGCCGCGCTGGGCCTGCCCATCGGCACCCCACGGCTGGACACGGGCCGGGTACACGATCTCTCGCTCGCGAGCGCAGAACGCCGCGCCATCAATGCAGCCCTTCTCGCGACCGACGGCAACCGCGCCCAGGCGGCCCAACGACTGGGCATCGCCAGATCGACGCTGCACGAGAAGCTGCGTGCGCGTTCGGACAACCCAACCTTCACGCCTGAGCAGACACGTTGAAAGCGCGGGTTTTGAATGACCAGCGCTCCACAGGCGGTTCGCACAGCGCCGTTGCACCGCATGACCCTGCTCAACAACTGTCCAGTTTTCGAACGAAAGCGAAACTCCGTCCGATATTCGGACGCCGGCCGCTCGCAAGACAAGCGCAAGTGCTTGCCACGCAACATGTTGTGCTGGACGTGTGACGGCACGATCCTCGCCATATGAACAGCATGACCAAACATGTGCTGATTGTCGAAGACGAGATTTCCATCCGCGAATCACTCGTCGAGTTATTCACGTCGGATGACGTGTCGGTGTCCGCAGCGGCGACGCTTGCCGAAGCCAAGTCCCTGTTGTTCGGCGGCCAGCGGATCGACCTCATCGTGACCGACCTTCGGCTGGGCGGCAATCGAGACGGCGGGCTTCAGGTGTTGGCGGCTGCCGGACTCGTGCATCAGGACACGCCCGTGATCGTGCTCACTGCGTACCCCGATGACGACAACCGTCACGCGTCGGACCGTCTGAACGCCGCCTACTTTCTCGAGAAGCCGGTGGACCTGTCGGTGATCTCGAAACTCGCGCGAGATCACGGTGTGTCGTCTGCGTTGTCCCCGATTGACGAGGCCGCGTAGCACCCGTGGGCACCCGACAAGAGACGGATAGATCGTGCGTGGAGGGTCGAGAGGCTCGCTGAGGGAGCCGCTTAGCCATTGCGGTGTGAGCACATTTCAGCAGCTGATTGCCGCCAGTATCGGCGCACAGGCTTGACAGTGGCGGCGTCTTTCCATGTTCTTGTGGTGCGCGCCGTGTCTTGGTCACGAGTTTGCGCGCGAGTACCTCGTCCTCCCCACGCATGACCGATTCCCCGGTCGCCTTACTTCGTGCCCACGCGCGGCACGCCCCCTGGAATGCGCGTGGTCTTGCTGCGCATGCCACGGCGCTCGTCGATGCTGCCGGGTTCCGCCCCACGAACACCTCGGCGCGGGCAGCACCCAGTGCGCGCGCGATTCGATTTTATGTCGCCCAGCGTTTGCTCGATCGCCCCGAGGGTGCCGGTACCACCGCCACATATGGCTATCGCCACCTGCTGCAACTGCTCGCCATCAAGATTCGCCAGCGCGAAGGACAGACGCTCGAGGTGATCAAGAAGGAGCTGGCTGGCATCAGCGGCGAGCAGCTCGAGCGACGCGTCGCGACGGCGCTTGCACCGGCGCTTGCGCACAACGCCGACCTCACGCCACAAAAGGATGATGCCCAGCCCATTGCCGAGTGGCGGCGCGTGCAGGTCGCTGACGGTATAGAGTTGCATGTGAGGACTGATGCTGCTGGCGCGCGCGATGACGCGGTCATTGCCATGCGCGAGGCGATCCGTGCTGCGCTGGGTCGCGCGGACGTCAGGAACTAGGCGTGCTGATTCCCGCCGAGAATCCCCCTGCCGGTGCAGCCCAGCTGAATGCCGGGGGGATGTCGCGTGGCGGTGGCGGTGGCGGCGATCTGGCAGGCAACGCGGCCGCGAAGCGGCGGGCACCGAGTCGGCTCGTGTATCTCGATCGCGCGCTGGAGGCCTTGCCGCTCTTCCGCCTCAGCGACTCGAACGAGGAGGGTGCCATTGCCTTCACGGCGCCGTCAGGCGGACGCTGGCGGGTGTTGCCGGCGCCGGGCGACCGGCTTCCGGGCACGTTCGACCAGGATGTGTACATCGAGTTGCTGTACCGATACCAGGAATCCGGGCGGCCCGCCGATGGGGTACTGACCTTCACGCTGCACGCGTTTCTGCGGGCCATGGGCCGCCGCGTCGATGGGCGCACGTACGAGCAGCTGCGTGGCGCACTGGCACGGCTGGAGCGCACCACGCTGGAGAGTGCCGGCGCCTACTGGGACGCCGCGAACGGCAAGCCGCTGGACGGTGTCTTCACACTGCTCAGTGCCGCCACCGTCGATCGCCGACGGGCGGCCGATCGTGATCAGCTGTCGCTTTTTCCTGCCGTGACGGCGGCGGAACCCGGGGTGGCGCGCGTGTCGCTCGCCCCGCAGATCCGCAGCAACCTCGACGCCGGCCACGTCACTTCGCTCCGGCTGCTCGGCTATTCCTCGCTGCTCTCGCCGGTCGCGCGCCGCATCTATCGTCTCATTGCCGTGCAGCTTGCCGCCGGTGCTGACGGTCGGTGGCGCGTGTCACTCGACACATTGGCAGAACTGCTTCCACTCACGCAGCGCTATCCCAGTCACATTTTGCGCGTCGTGAAGCCGGCCAGCGAGATGCTGGTCGCGGCCGGCATCGTCCACGCCGCCGAGGAGTCGCAGGACGGACGCTCCTGGTATATGGAGTATCGCTGGACGTGACGAAACGGCACCGCGGCGCGTAGTGCATCCAGTTGGCGGGGACCCCGGAACTTGCCTCCGGTGTTCACATGTCATAGCCGTTCCGATGAACACGGGCCCGTCTCTTTCCTGCTGGAAGGTCTTTCATGTCGCGTATGCGTCGCGCCGTCGTTGGCGCCATTCTCGTCGCTGTGCCCGTCGCATATGGCGGATTCGTCTGGCAGAGCCGTGAGGCGCGCGATGGTGCCATGCTATTCGATCAGGTGCTGCGCCGCGTGTCCGAGCGGTTCGTGGACACCGTCGACGCGACTGCGTTGTACGAGAAGGCGGCGCGCGGGCTGATCGCGCAGCTCAACGATCCGTACACCACGCTCTATTCGCCCAAGGAGTTTGCGGCGTTCACGCAGGGCACCAACGGCCGGTATGCCGGCGTCGGCATGCAGATCGAGGACATCAAGGGCAACATCACGGTAAATCGTGTGTTCCCGAATACGCCAGCCGCTGGTGCAGGCATCGCCGAAGGTGATCGCATCGTGATGATCGACTCCGCCTCGACGCGTGGCTGGATCGTGGATTCGGTGTCGTCGAAGCTGAAGGGCGAGCCCGGCACGAAGGTGCGCGTGCGCTTTCAGCGACTTGGCGTGCCTGACCCGATCAATGCGGTCTTCACGCGCGCGACCATTCACATCCCGGCGGTGCCATTCGTCACGATGCTGGAAAGCGGCATCGGCTATATCCCGGTGCAGGGTTTCAACGAGACGTCAGCGGCCGAGACCATCCGCGGCATACAGAAGTTGCAGGGCGAAGGCATGAAGTCACTGATCCTGGACCTGCGCGGCAATCCGGGCGGCATCCTCGATGAAGCGTTCGTGATGAGCAATCTCTTCCTGCCCAAAGGCAAGGAGATTCTCAGTTATCGCGGTCGTGCAGACATGAACCAGCAATTCGTCTCGGAGCAGGATCCAATGGTGCCGACGATGCCGTTGGTGGTGCTCGTCGACGACGGGTCCGCGTCCGCATCGGAGATCGTCGCCGGCGCGCTGCAGGATCATGATCGCGCGGTGATCATCGGCACGACCAGCTTCGGCAAGGGACTGGTGCAGTCGGTATTCCGACTGGATGGTGGCTACGCGCTGAAGATGACGACCGCGAAGTGGTTCACGCCGAGTGGCCGTTCCATTCAGCGCCCGCGCAAGTTCGTGAACGGCCGCTTCGTGGAAGAGGAAGCGCCGGACTCGATGGAGACCGACAGTGCTCGCCGGGCGCGTCCCGCGTTCCGCAGTGACGCTGGTCGCGTGATCTATGGCGGTGGCGGCATCACGCCTGACGTCTCCGTTCGCCCGGACACGCTGACCTCTCTCGAGCAGAAGGCGGCGCGCCAGATCGCGGGCAAGGTGCAGGAGGCTTACACCACGCTTGCACAGTACGCAGAAGAACTGCGTCCGCAGGTCACATCGCCGGACTTCAAGGTGCTGCCGGCGTGGCGCCAGGAGTACTTCCGCCGGATCACCGCAGCAAAGGTTCCGGTGGATTCGGTCACGTTCTTCGCGGCGCCCAGATATGTCGATCGCCTGATCGCGAACCGTGTCGCGAAGGCAGCGTTCGGCGATTCCACGGTAGCCAGGCGCCAGTTCGCCGAGGACCCACAGGTACAGAAGGCCGTCGAGCTGCTGCGCCGCGGCGGCACACAGCGAGACCTGTTCACGAAGATCGGCTCCACTACGGCAGTCGCGCCCACGCGCCGTCCGTAATTGCACGGAGCACCCGCGTTGCTCGGTGCTCGTAAGTTGTCAGGGGGGCCGGGCAAGTCTGCCCGGCCCCTTGCTCGTTTTCACCGCTGACCGTCACATGAAGAACGTTCGCTGCATCCCAGCCATCGCCGTCGTCGCGACGCTGACCATCATGGCCGCCTGCGCACCGACGCCGGGCGCCAGCACACCCGCGCCGGTGCCGGGCGTGCGCATCGCTCGCCCCGCTGATCCGACCGAACGCCACCTGTCGAACATTCGTCAGATCACCGATGGTGGCGAGAACGCGGAAGCGTATTTCAGTCGCGATGGGAAGTGGATCACATTCCAATCGTCGCGCAACGGTCGCACCTGCGATCAGCAGTACGTGATGCGCACCGATGGCTCGGCGCTGACGCGCGTGTCGAACGGCAAGGGTAAAACCACTTGCGGCTGGTTCCTGCCTGGGGGCGATCGTCTGTTCTTCGGGTCCAGCTACATGCACGACAGTCTCTGCCCGCCCAAGCCCGATCCATCGAAGGGCTACGTGTGGCCGCTGGACAAGTTCGACATGTACACCGTGAATCGTGATGGCACGGACTTGCGCCGTCTCACGCATTACGACGTGTACACGACGGAGGGCGTGCTGTCACCGAACGGAAAGTCGATCGTGTTCACGTCGTTGAAAGACGGTGACCTGGAGCTGTACACGATGGACGTAGACGGCGCGAACGTGAAGCGCCTCACCAGTACGCCGGGCTATGATGGCGGCGCGTGGTGGTCACCTGATGGCCGAAAGATCGTCTACCGCGCGCATCATCCGAAGGACACGATCGAGCTGCGGCAGTATCGTGAGTTGCTCGCGCAGGGATTGATACGGCCGAGCAAGGTGGAGCTGTTCGTGATGAACGCCGACGGCAGCGATAACCGCCAGATCACGAGTCTTGGGGGCGCGAACTTCGGACCGTCGTGGACCCCGGACGGAAAGCGCATCATCTTTTCGTCAAACCACAAGAATCCGCGCAGTGGCAACTTCGACCTTTACCTGGTCGACATGGATGGGAGAAACCTGGAGCAGGTCACCACGAAGCCGGTATTCGATGGATTCCCGATGTTCAGCCCCGATGGCAAGCAGCTGATCTGGGCATCGAACCGCTTTGACCAGAAAGACACAGAGACGAACTTGTTCATTGCCGACTGGACGCCGTGACATCTCGGGCACGGGCCACGCGCCGTCTGCTGGCACGCTGAGCTGATGCACAGCTGCACGAGTTGAACGCGCCGCATCTCGACTTCGAGGGCGGCGCGTTCGCGTGATGGCTGTCGTTTTGCGCGCGGCGCGTTTACGTCATGGCAATCGTTTCGCGCGAGGCGCGCCGCCACCGCGCAGCCCGTTCTGCTGGCATCCTTATCAGAAGTCATCGTCACCCATTCAAGGACGTATCCATGACGTGGATCATTCCGCTGGCCATCCTGATGGTCGTGCTCTTCGTTGCCACGAGTTCGTTCAAGGTCATCGGACAGGCTGAAGTGATGGTCATCGAGCGGCTGGGCCGGTTCAATCGCATCGCGCGCTCCGGCTTCAACGTGCTGATTCCGTTCGTCGAACGGCCGCGGACGATCGACGTGCGGTTTTTCGGGCAGGATGTCTCGGGCGTGAAGAGGGTCACCGCCGGTTCCACGTCGCGCATCGACCTGCGAGAGCAGGTGCTCAACTTCCCGAGCCAGCCGGTGATCACCAAGGACAACGTGACAATCGACATCGATGCCGTGATGTACTATCGCGTCGCCGACCCGCAGAAGGCGACTTACTCGGTGCAGAATCTGCCCTTCGCGCTGGAAACGCTGACGCGTACGGCACTTCGCAACATCGTCGGCGAGATGGAGCTCGACACCACGCTCACCAGCCGCGACGAGATCAACAAGCGAATGCGCGAGACGATCGAGGAAGCATCGATCGGATGGGGCGTGGACGTGACGCGCGTGGAACTGCAGAGCATCGAGCCGCCGCGCGACATCCAGCAGAGCATGGAGCTGCAGATGCGAGCCGAGCGCGAGCGTCGCGCCTCCGTGACGAACGCCGAGGCTACCAAGCGGGCGCAGATTCTCGAGGCGGAGGGGTCGCGCGAGTCGCAGATCCAGAAGGCGCAGGGCGAGCGCGAAGCATCCATTCTGCGGGCGACCGGTCTCGCCGAGGCGCGGCTCGCCATGGCGTCGGCCGAAGCTGAGGCCATCGGTCGCATCGCCGCGGCATTGCCGGAAGGTCAGGTGGCGATGTACTTGTTGGGCCAGAAATATCTGGAGATGCTGCCGGCGCTCGCCGCTGGGAAGGGCAGTACCGTGTTTCTGCCAGCAGAGGCGGCCGGCATGCTGGGCGCACTGGGCGGCATCAAGGAGATGCTGGCGCGAACCAGCGGCGGTTCGAATGCCGAGCCAGCCAGACAGACGGCGCCAACCGTTCGATCATCGCTTGCACGCAATCCGGGTGACGTGCCCCCCGGGTTCGGCAGCTGATGACCGTCATCACGCAGGAACGCGCGGAGCGTATTGCGCGTGCGCAGGCCTGTCCGCGCTGCAGCGAGTACACCTACAAGCGGCTGAAGCTTCGTGCGGCCGAACCGACCGATCACGTTGCCGGCGCGGCCTGGATTGCCGAACTGATCTGCGGCGTCTGCTCGGCGCACCTGCAGCTCGCGCTCGAAGGCGATGGCGACGTGCTGTTCTTCAACTGAAGTGGCTGGCCGTGCGTCATGCAGTCTGCGCATGGTGCGCATGGGGTCAGACACCATGCTCGCGTCATGGGGTCGGAGACCTGCGTACCGTGGACTGGCGGCGTGACTCGCGTCGCTCGATCAGGGTGCAGGCGGGTCGCAGCGCAGCACGTCCGGTTGCCGGCTGTCACAAGCAATCTTCTCGTTCATGCCATTGGCGACCGGGCCGCATGCAGTGGAGTGCGCGGTGCGCGCCGCCTCCTTCTCGGACTCGCCGCTCGCGCGTGAGCACTGCCGCTGTCCGTTGAAGACGACGCAGACCTCGCAGGTCGCAACTTGCGCAGCCATGGTTTTCTTCCAGAAGATGGCAGCGAGGCCTGCGATGAGCAGGATTGTGATGATCGGATTACGGAAGCGCTTCATCGGTGTCAGGACGGTTGCGTAAGCTGCGGGTTCGCGCGGCACTGAGACGATGATACGTCAATTTTGCTGCCTCGACAGGCTGTGCGGTGCGTCGTCATGTTGCGATGCTGCCGTTGCTGCACATCTTCGCGTTCCCCGCATTCCCATGCCGACCTGCACATGCCTCCGCTGAACCTGCCGCAACTTCTCGCCGGCGCCTCCGTCTCTGCCGAGCTGCTGGTGCTGGACCGCGTGGAGCGCACGACCGGGGGCGGTGATCCGTTCTGGGTGCTGACGTTCGGCAACTCCAGCGGCTCACTACAGTCGGCACCGGTGTGGAAGGACAACGCTTCCTGGCTGGACGGTGTGGAGAAGGGGCGCGTCGTGCAGGTACTTGGGTTGATCGAGGTCTACACTCGTACCGGTGCCCGGCAGCTGAAAGTCACCGGCCCAGTGCGGGTGCTGCCGACAGGAACCGAACGGATCGACGAGTTCCTGCCACGTGTCGAATACGCGCCCGAGCGGCTCTGGGATGCCCTCGACAAGCTGCGCGCGAGCATCACCACGCCGCGACTCGCCGAGGCCGTAAACCTGTTCTTTGCCGACGACGAATTTCGTGCACGCTTCGAGCGCACGCCAGGCGCGGTGCGCGGACACCATGCCAAGCTGGGCGGACTGCTGCTGCACGTCTGGGAAGTGGCGTCGATCGCGCAGCAGATGGCAAAGACCATGCGGAAGGCGAACGTGGACCTGGTCGTTGCCGGCGCACTGCTGCACGACATCGGCAAGGTCGAGACGTACACCGTCGACGCGAAAGGCCTGGGGTATGACCCGCGCAATTACCTGATCGGGCATGTGGTCATGGGGTGCCTGATGTTCACGGAGCGTGTCGCGGCGGCGCGAGCAGGAAGCCTGTGCAACCTGAGCGATCAGCAGGTCACCGAGCTGCAGCACATGATTCTGTCACACCACGGCTCGCTGGAGTTCGGGAGCCCGGTGCAGCCCTTGACGATCGAAGCCGAGCTGGTGCACTGGGCCGACGAGTCGAGCGCAAAGGCGGACTCATTTGTGGAGTCGCTTTCCGACAACGAGTTGTTCACTGGGGCGGATGAAGTCTCGTCCCGTAAATCATGGCAGCTCGATCGTCGGCTATGGCGTCGCCCGTTCCGCTGGGACGAATCGTGACCTTGGCGTGGGGCGTGAGACGCTCTCGGTTCTTTCGTTGAGCTCGCACTTCGATTGTAACGATTTTCTGCGAACTTCCCGGTGTTCTGTGTGCCTGCTGCGGACTCAGCCACGTCTCCATCAGCGCGGACTCGCAATTACGCAGAAACCAAATGATGGTAAAGGCCGCCGACATACGCATGAGTTCCTGGCGTTCTGTACCGACACGCGCACGATCCTGCACAAACTCGGCAGCGCAATCAAAATTTCGAATGGTATCACTCGACAGCTTCGTGACAGTCAGTGCAATCGACCTGACATCATCCCAGCAGTAGAAGTTTGTGCGACTCTTTTTGCTTCCTTCAGTTGGTTGCTGAGCCAGCGTTGATTCCTGCTTCTCAGAAGGCGATTTCAACGGCGTCCACATCCGTCGCCCGCTAATTCTACCCCTTCCAGAGCACGTTACAGTTTCTCAGCAGCTCGCTGGCACAGGGCGCCCGATCTGCCGAAAGGACCACAACTTGGAGGGTACATGCGTAAGCCACGGCCCGCGTCGTACAACCCTGCACAAGCGCTGAACCTGATTGCCAGCGATCGTACAGGAATTCCACTGGTTTGCCCGTCCTGCGCCTCTGCGCAATTCGAGCGTGAACCTGCTTTGATGCCACCGCCGCCACGCAGTCATGTGACGTTGCGCTGCGAAACATGCGGAAGAGTTGCGCGATACATCGCTGGTGCAGCCTGACAAAGCACCGGGTGGTTTACAACTGATTTGCCTGCTTCACTCACACCGCGGCGTCCGAACACATTCGGACGCCGCGGCTCGTTTCATGCCCTCTTGCCACGCCGTGACCCTGCGCACTGACACTTCACCGCTGGTGTGTCGAGGCGCTGCTCGAGGGACTTTTAGTCGCTCGCGCTTCAATGCAAGACCGGCGGGACGCGAGGAACCAACACCATGGCACGGATTCAGGGAGCAGTGAAGTGGTTCAACGATGCAAAGGGCTTTGGTTTCATCGCGCATGAAGGTGGCCCCGATGTGTTCGTGCATTTCAGTGCGATTCAATCCCAAGGTTTCAAGTCCTTGGCTGAAGGCGACAAGGTCGAGTTCGAAATCGTGCAGGGCCAGAAGGGACCGCAAGCCGACGCGGTGACGAAGGCCTGACCTAGGCAACGCCAAGTATTGGCATGTGCAGCCTGGTGACACAGTAGACGAAGAGGCCGGCAATCCTGAGATTGCCGGCCTCTTCGTCATTCGCCATGACCCGAACGAGCGTCACACTGCCTGCAGCGCCTCAGCGTGCAATTTCAAAACGTACGCCCCGCACCGAGCCACGACGACGCCGCGGCGCGAACTTGTAGAGCTGAGCAGGTCGTCCGCGCCCCTCGGCGCGCCAGGCCTTCGTCGGTTCCACCAGCTGCGCAGCCTGCAGGGAGCGACGGAAGCTGGCCTTGTGCAATGGACGCTCCAGCAACAGCTCATACACCTGTTGCAATTCGCGCAGCGTGAATGTGGGCGGCAGGGAGTGGAACGCGATCGGCTCATGCTCCACGGCGTGCTTGAGCATGCCGAGCGTGGCCTTGAGCACCGCCTTCTGCCGTGACGGCAGCACGGCCGACTCCGCACGGATCCAGCCTTCGTCGTCTTGCACGGTGCCGTTGGGATAGACCGCGACGAATGCAATCGAGATCGGCGTGTCGGCTGGATGTGTGCCATCGGAGAACGCACCCACCTGCGTCATCCAACGAGACGCAGCGCCCACTGTCTTCGTGGCCAGTGACTTGGCGAGCGCCGGCAGCGCCTCGCTCGGCGCCTTGCTCACGGCCATGAACGGCAGCGCCCTGGATATGCCCCGCGCTTTCGGTGCACCAGCCGCCGTGCAGACATACCACTCGCCGTCACGCGGTGAAAGGAGCACGAGATCCAATGAAAATAAATTACGCATTGCCCACGTCGTTCTTCGCGACCAGGAATCGCACACGCTCGAGATGAGCCGCGGATTGGCAGTCAGCGCGGTCTGGCTGCCGGTGTTCGTATTGGTGAGCCGCTTGCTGGCGACACGCCGAAATTCGACATCGAGATCGGAACGTAGCGATTGATCGAATCAAGTCCCATCACAGCCCGAGCTGCTGCCCGCTGGGCAGCCCGGCTCCCATTCCATGCAATCAGATACGATCCAACCTGCGGCAGCTGGGCACCAAGGTACGGATTTCCAAACCCGATGATCACGAGCGGCTTCGCACGCCGCTGAATTGCGGTCACCAGATCCTTAAGCCCATCCGGAGTGCCAGCCGAGGCCTGATCCCACTGCTGCGCCATGTATGACGCCATCAACACAACGTCGGACGAATCAACAATGGGCAAAATGCGCGCCGGATCCACGAACGGATCGTCTGGATGCAGCACGATAGTACGAATTCGCCCCGCAGATCGCCCCAGAACAGATGAAAATGTCGATCCTGCACCAAGATTGGTGCTACGCGACACCACAAGGTGCAGAATGCGGCGATTGGGTGCCTGCGCCGCTGAAACAAGCGGAAGCAGCTTCGGCGTGTCACGCACCAGCGTCACCGACCGCGACGCGATCTGCTCGGCGAGTGTACGCGTCGCACTGTCACCCACCACGCGACGAACGCGCGCCAGATCAACCTGTGCCACGCGATGCAGCCCCATTTGAACCTTCGCCGCAAGGATACGACGCACAGCGCCATCAATTCGTTGAATGGTGATCCGTCTTTCTGATATGCCAGCCATCACGGCGTCGATCGTTTGCGCCACGTTCTCAGGTTGGATCAGGATATCGGCACCGGCGATCACGGCCAGCTTCGCCGCCTCGACGGCACCGTATTTATCCAGCACGCCGCGCATGTCCATCGCATCGGAGATGATCAGCCCGCCGAAACCCAACTCCTGCCGCAGCAGTCCGGTGAGCACCGCGGGCGACAGCGTGCCCGGCACACCCGTGGAATCGAGTGCCGGCATCGCACCATGAAAGGTCATGATTGCACCAACGCCGGCTGCGATGCTGGCACGGAACGGCGGCAGCTCCACCGAATCGAGTCGCGCGCGCGAGGCCGTTACGACGGGCAGTGCAAGGTGCGAGTTGACATCGGTGTCGCCATGACCGGGAAAGTGCTTTCCCGTGGCGATCATGCCGTTGTCCTGCACTCCGCGCACGAACGCGGCGCCAAGCCGGCTCACCCATGCCGGATCCTCGCCAAAACTCCGCACGTTGATGACGGGATTTGCCGCGTTGTTGTTGACGTCCAGCACGGGCCCGTAAACCACGTGAAGACCCAGCGCACGCCCCTCGACCGCCGTGGCCTTTCCGTATGCGTACGCCAGCGTCGTATCACGCGCAGCACCCAGCGCCATGAGCGGCGGGAAAAGCGTGGCGCCGCCAAGGTCGATCGCGTTCGGCAAAAAGAAGCCACCGCTGGCCCTGAAGCCGGCACCGGCCTCGAGGTCAGCGCCAATCAGAAGAGGCACCCGCGCCAGCTTCTGCATGGCGTTCAACTTGGCGGCCATCTCCATCGGGCTCCCGATGGACATCGTGAATCCACCCACCTGGTCGGTCACGATCCAGCGGTCGATCCGGCGCCACGCCGAGTCGCTGCTGGAGACGTAATCGGCAAAGACGCTTGGCCAGACCATCTGGCCGACTTTCTGGCGCAGCGTCATGCGTGCCAGGGTGGTGCGCACCCAGGCACTGTCACGCACCCCGGCGCGCTGCGCCTGCAGGAATGCCGGGGCGAGCAGTGCGAGGGCTGTGGCAGTACGAAGGAGGCGTTGCATCAGTGTGTGATCGTTCCCTGCTTGGTGGTGTCGATGTCAGCGCCGTCGCCGGCCTTGAACAGGAAGGAACTCATGTTCTTGATCAGGAACTGGCGCGCCTGCGGGTCCATGACGTTCAGGCCGTAGTGATTGATCAGCATGGTCTGCTGCTTCAGCCAGTCACCCCAGCAGACCTGGCACAGCTCGGCCTGGACGCGTTGTCCGATCGCGCCCGGAAACGGTGGACGTTCAAAGCCATCGCGCGTGGTTCCGCAGCGGGAGCAGGTCAATTCGGGCACGGCAGACTCGGAGAAGAGGGGACCGCGGGCACGCGCCGACGGAGTCCATGAAAGATGACGCGGGCGAGCACCATGTGGCACTCGACCGCGCGATGGTCGTGCGTGTGAGAACAGGCAGAGCCCGTGCCGACGCGTAGTGCTCAGTCGCGGCTGACCACGAAGCCCGTCTCGCGACCATGGGCGTACTTCACCTCGGCCAGTCCCACCCACGACAGCAACGTGATGTACATCCAACCGATGTCGAATTCGAACCAGCGGTGCGAGAACTTGGCCGAGTGCGGGTCGGCGTGGTGGTTGTTGTGCAGTTCCTCACCCGCGATGATGATGCCGAACGGGCTGATGTTGCGGCTCTCGTCCTTCACGTCGTGATTGCGGTACCCGATGGCATGCCCGACACCGTTGATGATGCCCGCGGCCCAGAAGGGAATCCAGATCATCTGAAGGCCCCAGACGATCGCGCCCACGAAGAAGCCGAAGAGGTACAAATCCACCAGCAGCATCACGAGGATGCCGAGTGAGCTGTGACGCGTGAGCAGGTGACGTTCGATCCAGTCGGACGGCGTGCCCTTGCCGTACTTCTCCAGCACGCCCGGCTGCTGCACCGTCTTTCGATAATAAAAGGCACCTTTCACGACGATGTTGCGCAGCCCTTCGACCAGCGGTGAATGCGGGTCGCCTTCGCGATCAGCGAATGCGTGATGCTTGCGATGGCAGGCAACCCATTCCTTTGTCACCGTCGCGGTGCTCAGCCAGAGCCAGAGTCGCATCGGCAGCGACACCAGCCAGTGAAAGCGCACGCCGCGATGCGTCTGCTCGCGGTGCAAAAACAGCGTGACGCAGATATTGGTCAGGTGACCCGCGATCAACACGAACACCAGCGGCATCCACCACTCACGTGCAAGACTCGCAAAACCGGGCATTCCAGCAGCACTCCGTTCCAGCAGGGATGACGGCGACCGGCCGGGATGGCAGGTCGAACAATGCAAAATATGCGGGCACGGTTCAGCGCGCATCGGACCTGACGGTCCGGTGAGCGGCACGGTGCAGCGATGGAGAACGCGCGCGGCATTGCAGGAGCCCTGACGCCACCGCGCGCGCAGTTGCTCGCGGCGCTGCGGCGCGCTGTGAACCCGCCGCCGGAACGATGGAGCTGCCGAACCCGCGAACGGACCCGGCAGCTCAAGGCGCACCATGCCGCGTACCGGCTACTCCAGCGACTTCACCTCGCCGACCAGCTTCACGAGACTCGCCTTGGCATCGCCAAAGAGCATGCTGGTCTTCTCGTCGTAAAACAGTTCGTTCTCGATGCCGGCAAAACCCGCCGACATGCCACGCTTCATCACGATGATATGCTTCGCATCGGAGACGTTGAGAATCGGCATGCCGAAGATCGGCGAGGCCGGATCATTCTTCGCCGCCGGGTTCACGACGTCGTTGGCGCCGATGACCAGCGCCACGTCGGCACTCGCGAACTCGGCGTTGATCTCGTCCATGTCGTACATGCGGTCGTAGGGCACGTTGGCTTCGGCCAGCAGCACGTTCATGTGCCCGGGCATGCGGCCGGCCACGGGATGAATGGCGTACTTCACCTCGCCCCCCTTCTTCTCGATCAGCTCCGCCAGTTCGCGCACGGCGTGCTGGCTCTGGGCGACGGCCATGCCGTAGCCTGGCACCACGATCACCTTCGAGGCATAACCCAGCTGCACCGCGGCGTCCTCGGCGCTGATGCTGCGCACCGTGAGGCCGGCCGCCGATTTGGCGCCGACGCTGATCTGCGCGCTGCCGAATGCGCCGAACAGCACGTTGGCGAAGCTGCGGTTCATCGCCTTCGACATGATGATCGAAAGAATGAAGCCCGACGCGCCGTCGAGCGCGCCGCAGATGATCAGCACGTTATTGCCGATCACGAAGCCTGTTGCCGCGGCTGCGAGGCCGGCGTATGAGTTCAGCAGCGACACCACGACCGGCATGTCGGCGCCACCGATCGGCAGCACCATCGTGATGCCGATGACGAACGCGATCGCGATCATGCTGAAGAACACCGTCATGTTCGTCGGATCGTAGATCAGGTAGCCGAAGCATCCGAGCGCCGACGCGAACAGGATCAGGTTCACGAAATTCTGGCCCTTGAACGTCACGGGCCGTCCGGTGATGAACTCCTGCAGCTTGCCGAAGGCCATGAAGCTGCCCGTCACCGTCAAGGCACCGAAGAGCACCTCGAAGCCGAGTGCGGTCATCTTCGGGGCGCTGATCGTGATGCCCTCGTGATAGTCGTGCCAGAACTCTGCCACGCCAACCAGCGTGGCCGCGAGTGCGCCGAACATGTGGCTGAACGCAATGCGCTGTGGCATGGCGGTCATCGGCACGAACTTGCCCAGCGGATAGCCGATGATGCTGCCGATGATCAGGCCCGCGACGATCCATTGATAGGTGAGGATGTCCTGGTGGAGCAGCGTCCCGATGATGGCCAGCAGCATACCCAGCGCCGCCATCTGCATACCGCGCTGCGCCTGGTCAGGCTTGGTCAGCCCCCGCAGACCGAGGATGAAGAGGACCGAGGCCGCCAGGTAGCAGCCCTGCATGATGAGCTCACGCATGCGTCGATTCCGTCGGGGCGGCGGCGGGCTTCTCGGCCGGCTTCTCTGTGCGCTTGAACATGCCGAGCATGCGGTCGGTGATGATGAAACCGCCGACGACGTTGGTCGTGGCGCAGATCACCGCGATGAAACCCAGGGCCGTGGACACAGCGCCGAACTTGCCGCCCGCCGCGACCAGCGAGCCCACCAGCGAGATGCCGGAGATGGCGTTGGTGGCGGACATCAGTGGCGTGTGCAGCAGCGGCGGCACGCGGGTGATGAGCAGGTAGCCGACGAAGCCGGCCAGCACGAAGACGTACAGCGAGATGATGTAGTTGCCAGTCATGGCGATTCCGGTCGGGGTACGGTCAGCTCAGTCGAATCTGGCCAGCATGCGTGACGAGCATCGCGCCCGTGATTTCGTCGGCAGGATCGACGACGAGGGTGTTGCCTTCCTTGGACGTCAGGTGCGTGAGCAGCGTGAACACGTTGCGGCCGAACATCTGCGACGCATGCATGGGCTGCGTGGCGGGCAGGTTGCGCGGGCCCATGATGGTGACGCCGTTTTCCACCACTGTCTCGCCGAACTTCGTGAGTTCGCAATTGCCGCCCGTCTCGGCGGCGAGGTCAATGATCACGGAGCCGGGCTTCATCTTCCGCACCATCTCGGCGGTGATCAGCCGCGGTGCGGCGCGCCCCGGAATGGCGGCCGTGGTGATCACGAGATCCTGGGTGACGATGTGGTTGCCGATGGTCTCCAGCGTGCGCGTCGCCTCGTCCTGCGACTGCGCCTTGGCATAGCCGCCCTTGTCCTCGGCGGCGGCCGACACGACATCGGACTTCACGAAGGTCGCGCCGAGCGACTGCACCTGTTCGGCGGCGGCCGGTCTCACGTCGAAGGCGGTGACGATGGCGCCCAATCGACGTGCCGTCGCGATGGCCTGCAGACCCGCCACACCGGCGCCGATCACGAACGCCTTGCCCGGCGTCAGCGAGCCGGCGGCGGTGGTCATCATGGGCAGAATGCGCGGTAGTGCGGCGGCGCCCATCAGCACCGCCTTGTACCCCGCGATGGTGGCCTGCGAACTGAGGACGTCCATGCTCTGCGCGCGCGTGATGCGCGGGACCCGCTCGAGGGCCAGCGTGCTGACGCCCTGCGTGGCGAGCTGCTGAATCTGGTCACCCGCCGACTGCGCGTTGAGCATGCAGATCAGAGTCACGCCCGAGGGCAGCAGCGACATCTCGTCGGCGAGGGGACGCTGCACCTTCGCGACGACATCCGCGCCCGCGACGGCAGCCGCGGCGGAGTCGGCGATCGTGGCACCCGCGGCGACGTAGGCAGCATCGGCGTGAAAGGCGCGCGCACCTGCGCCCTCCTGAACCACCACCGTCGCGCCGGCCTTCACCAGCTTGGCGACATTCTCCGGCACCAGCGCAACGCGCTGTTCGCCTTCGGCGCGCTCGGTCAGAACGGAAATACGCATGAGATCAGGCGGTAGGGAGCATCAGGGCGAAGCGGAACACCGCGCAGTCCTGGAGCGCGGCAGCAAACAACAGCAAGAAGTTGCGACAGGGTGACGGTTCCCGGCAGTCGCGGATGTCATTCAGCGCGTGCACCCTGCAATTCAGCGGCTGCGAGGAGACCACCACGAGGATGGCCGCCAGTCCGTGACCGGTGCTCCACGCCCATCGCGGCGCGCGGCGGCGGCGGCCGGCCACACGAAGCAGCGCGTTTCGAACATCACCCATCTGCGCGCCGACCCGTTCATCGACCCTGTCCTTCACGCGTTCAGGCGCGGTGATGAAACGCGGTCGCACAACAGTATACGGGTTTGGTCCACCCGGCAGATCAGCATGCTCGGCACGGCGGCGGGGTGGGCGGGCCGGCATGCCGGTGCAGCCATGCCGCGGTCGCCGCCCACACCTGCTCGCGACAGAAGTCCACGGTGATCACATGGCCGCAGCCGTCAAGCCAGACCTGTTCGCATGTCGCGGTGCCGGTGAAGAAGCCCTGATGCCGTTGCGCCAGCGGCAGGGGAATCCGGTAGTCGGTGCGGGAGTGGATCAGGAGCGTCGGTGCGCGGACATCGGCGGCGGCGAAACGCGCGTCGTGCGCCACCGCCACGAGATCGCGGATGCGCTTGGGCGGCACTGCACCCGCGCCCAAAACCCTCGCGCGGGCTGCGGCATCGAAAATGGACGCCACCTTGTCGCCACCCTTCAGGTACGGCACCAGCAGGTTGATGACGCCGGCCAGCGGCGCGAGCCGCTCGGCCTTCGCCGGGGCTGTGAGGTACGGTGCAAGGAGGACCAAGGCCGGCAGCGACGGATCGCTCGCGGCCTCCAGGGTCGCCAGCGCGCCGCCCATCGAGAGGCCCGCCATCACGACGGTCTCGTATTGCGCCTTGAGCGATGCGTAGGCCTGATGCACCGCCTCGCGCCATGCATCGGACCCATACGCGTCGAAGTCGGCGAGCCCGCGCCCATGGCCCGGCAACAGCGGCGCGCGCACCGTCCAGCCATGATTGCCGTGCAGGAACGCCCCGAGCCCCTCCACGGTCTGCGGTGTGTCGCCAAACCCGTGGATCAGCAGCGCGGCGTGAGTCTCGCTGCCATCGAGCGCGATCGGTTCGGCTCCGGGAATGATGCCGAGCGTTCCGGTGGGCAGGCGCGCGGCCTCGGCTGCCCGGGCACGTGAAAGCCGGCGGCGGTAGATCGCCCCATGCAGCAGCGCCGCCGCGCCAAGTCCCAGCGCCAGGTCACGCAGCATCCGGTGTCAGTACTTCGTGACGGATGCATCCACGTCATCGCTCCACCGATCGATGCCGCCGACCATGTGCGACACGCGCCCGAAACCCTGCGACAGGAGGAAGTCGCCAGCCATCTCGCTCCGCATGCCATGATGGCAATGCAGGATGATCTCCTTGTCTCGCGGCAGGGACTCGAGCTGCTGCGGCAACGTGCGCATCGGGATCAGCGTCGCGCCGTGGATGTGTGCCGTGGCGTATTCCGCTGGCTCGCGGACATCCACCAGCATGACATCGGTGCGTGTCGCGAGGGCGTCGCGGATCTGGAGCGGGGTGAGATTGGACAGCATGATCTTTGATGGTGACGGCTGGCAGGCATCGACGGGAACGAACACGCTGGCGGTGGGCTGCGCGCCGCAGGCGGGGCAGGCGGGATCGCGCTCGAAGGCAATTTCGCGGAACGCCATCTGCTGCAGGTTCACCATCAGCAGGCGTCCCGCGAGCAGTTCGCCCGTACCGGTGATCCATTTGATCGCCTCGGTCGCCTGAATGATGCCCATCAGCCCGGGCATCACGCCGAACACGCCGGCCTCCGCGCAACTTGGTACGGAACCAGGCGGCGGTGGCACGGGGAAGAGGCATCGATAGCATGGACCGCCGTTCACGTTGAAGAACGACGCCTGTCCCTCCACGCGCTGCACGCTGGCATACAGGTATGGCGTGCCCTGCACGACACAGGCGTCGCTCACGGCATAGCGAGTCGCGAAGTTGTCGGTGCCGTCGATCACCAGGTCCCAGCCCGCAATGAGCGATGCGGCGTTCCCGGCATCGAGCCGGACCTCGTGCGTCTCGACCTGCACGAGCGGATTCAGCGCCTCCAGCTGCGCGCGTGCGCTGTCCACCTTCGGCATGCCGATGCGCGACGTGCTGTGCAGGATCTGGCGCTGCAGGTTGGAAAGCTCCACGCGATCGGCGTCCACGATGCCGATCCGGCCCACGCCAGCTGCCGCGAGATAGAGCGCGGCGGGCGAGCCCAGTCCACCGGCGCCGACGATCATGACCGACGCGGCCTTCAGTCGCTGCTGTCCCACGAGTCCGATACCCGGCAGCGAAAGGTGCCGGGCATAACGGTCCATCTCGCCGGCGCTCAGCGGCGACGATGCAGTGGTCACGGGGATCGGGCTGGCAGGAGTCTGGCTCACGCTGCGAAGTTACCCGACGAGTCACACGCCTGCGGCAGAAAGCCGCCTGACTGATGCCATGACGCAACAGATTAGCATTCATTCACCGACAGACTGCCGACGACGTGACGGCTGATGCGGTGGCGAGCCTGGACGGAAGTCCATGGACAGCCTGAGGTTACGCTGCCGAACCGTCGGCTGCCCATACCGGCTTCGTGACCGAGCGCGATTGGCTTGAAGGTTGCTGCCGATCTGAACGGTAATTGATACGCTCGCTCCTCCAGCACGGCTCCGTGAACGACAGTTCGTTTTCCATCGCAATTCTGGGCAACGACGCGTTTCTGGCGGCGTCACCATCGCTGCCCGTGCAGCTGATGCACGCTGCGCTGGCCGCCGGTTTCAACGCGGTGGTGCCGGTCAGCCTGGGCGACGAGCTGGTGGCGGGTGAGACACTGCGCCTCGCGCAGCTCAAGGGACGACGACCGGTCGTGCAGTGCGCCTGCCCGTTTGCGATGGCCCAGCTCTGCCGCCGAGCAGCAGCGAACCTTGCCGACGCGGTGATTGCCGTGGCGCCAGCGGTCGTGGCGCTCGCGCGCGCCCTGCGCAGCGAGAGCGGGCATGCGCCGCACATCACCTACATCGGCGGATGTCCTGGCGCACAGGATCCATCGATCGATCTCCAGGTGCTGCCAGCGCCATTCCTCCGTGGACTGCAGCAGAAGGGCATCGAGACGTCGAGTCAGCCGGACTTCTTCTCGGACCGGATTCCAGCCGACCGGCGGCGCTTTCTTTCCCTGCCCGGCGGTGCGCCGCTGCCCGCACTGATCGCCGGCGTGCTGCGGCGAAACGCGATAGCGCTCACCAGCCACACGAATCCGATGCTGGCAGTGGCCGATGCGATGTTCGATGGTGGTGTCGCAATGATTGATCCGGCCGGCGCATATCGCTGCGTCTGCGCCGGCGCCGACCAGGGCCTCTCCGTTACCGACGGCCGGCTGGCGATCACGCAGCATGAGCCGCCACGTGCCACGACGCCGGTCATCGAGGCGCCGGCGTGGCTGGACCTGCGGCCGACGGCGCTGCCGGTCGACACACGTGCCGCGCCTGATCACGAGCGCGCCGCGAGCCCGGTTGCAGCAGCCGGCGCCGCGCGACCCGACGTGCAGCACATCGCACCCGCGGAGCGCGAACGACAGCAGCAGCCGCACTCGTCGTCGACCGAGGCGGCGCACAGCCTGCACGCCGTGGGCGTGCGCAGCACACGACGACGCGCCACGCCCGCGCCGACGCCGACCGCTGAGCGCGAGATTGCGCTGGATGCACACATTCCGCGCACGTCGCACGTGTTGCACGCGCAACCCATCGAGCGCGAAGTGTCGTTGCGGGAGACACACACGTTTTCCGTCGATCAAGGCAGCGCGCTCCGCGCATCCCCGACGGACGCGACACCGGGCTGACACCAGTCGTTCGTGTCAGCCCGGCAGCGTTCACATCGTGCGACAGGTGCAATTGGTGCAGACGGCACGCCGTGGCAGCCACGCATCGGCACCACGTCGCTGAACTCACGTCGCTGCACGCGGCGCGGATGCACGCCAGTCCAGCGAGTGCACGGATCTGCAGCGACGCTTCCGGCGCTACTTCGCGCCCAATGCTGCGCGCGCCTCGTCCAGCGCGGCACCCGCACTGTCGATGCGCGTGATCAGGTCCGCGAGCTCCGTACGCGCCAGCGCCGCGTCCTTCGCGCGGACCGCCTCGCCGATGGTGGGGAAGATCATCGTGGAGTAGCCGTTGTCCACATCGGCGGCGTAGATCAGGCCGCGCACCCATGCGCGTGACTTGAGCCCTTCCGGTCGCGACAGGCGACGCTCGACCTGACGCAGTGCGGCGTTCACGGCACGCTGCGCGGCAGCGCCGATGCTGCCCGACGCCAGTGCGCCGTCGCGTGCGGCATTGAAGGCGGCGGCGCGCGCGGTGAACGTCTGCCATGCCGCGTCCAGGGCCGATGCGTCACCCGCACCGATCGATGCCAGCTGGCGCGTCGTGCGCTCGGTGTAACGACGCATGGTGGTGCCGAACTCCACATAGTCGTACGGCACGATGTCGGCGTTCGCGAGGCGCAGCAGCATCGCAGCCGCCAGTCGTGCAGCGGCGGCATGCGCCACATAGCCAGTGTCGCCGAACTGCTCCATCCAGCGGCGTGAATCGTACGCGGAGTGGTACACGCCGCCTGGTCCGCCAAAGCCCCAATCGGCGTGCGGAATGCCGAAATGGTTGTAGAAGCCCGCGAAGTCGGAACCGCCACCCGGATCACCCATGGCCGGCTCTGCGCTGTCTGCCACCGCGGCGCGCTTGCGCCACGCGCTGTACACACTGCCGCTACCACGCGGATCGTTCACTTCACGCGCAAGCTGGCGCGTGAGTCCGCGCAGCGAGGGTGAACCACCGGCACCGAAGTCGAAGCCCGTCGCGCTCACATCGAGGTTGATGTACGCCACGCCGCCCTTCTTCAGACGCAGCGAATCGTCCTCCACGAATTCCGTCGAGCCGAGCATGCCCCACTCCTCGGCGTCCCACGTCGCGAACACCAGCGTGCGCGACGGCGACTGCCCATTCAGCGCGCGTACCACGGCACGCGCTGACTCGAGGATGCTGGTGATGCCGCTCACGTTGTCGCCGGCACCGGCGCCCCACGCGTCACGATGCCCACCGATCACGATGACCTCATCGGGCGACACGCGACCCGGCAAGGTGGCGATGGTGTTGTGGATCATCTTGTACGGCGCGTCGTCGAGCGTGACCTGCACGCGCGCCTGCACGGGGCCCGGACCCACGTGATAGCGGAACGCGAGTCCGCCCTGCCAGCCGGCGGGAATCTTCGCGCCGGCAATGCCTTCGAGCAGCGACGATGCCGTGCCGAACGAGATCGGCACGACGGGAATGCGCGGCACCGTGAGCTCGACATCTTTCAGGCGCGGTGCGCCGTCAGTGGCCGCATACCCCGGCGTCGCCGGATCGCCGTAGCCGTTGTACACGCTGCCGCGCTGCACACCACGCGCGTTGCGCATGGGGCCTTCGGGATACACATCGCCCTGCACGTAACCGTCGTCGCTGGGATCGCTGTAGATCAGCAGCGCCACAGCGCCATGCTTCTCGGCTTCACGTGCCTTGATGCCGCGAAAGCTGCGACCGTAGCGCGCCACCACGATCTTTCCTTTCACCGACACACGCATGGAGTCGAGTTTCACGTAATCCTCGACCAGGCCGTAATTCACGTACACCACCTCGGCCGACACGTCACCGGCGGCGCTGTAGCCGTTCACGGTGGGATACTGTGATAGCGTGGAGAGCGAATCGCCCGCGATGGCGGGTTCGTTCACCGGCAGCTCCATCGGCTGCGGCGACACGCGCCAGACCTTCACACCAGTCGCATGCGGCAGGTATACGCGATAGCTGCGCGTCTCGACCCTCAGGCCGAGCTTCCGCAACTCGGCGTTCACGTAATCGCGGGTGCGTTCCTGTGCCGGCGTGCCGGCGACGTGCGGCTCGATGCCCAGTGCGCGTGCAATACGACGAGCCGAATCGGGCGACGGCACGGCGATCGCGCGGCGCTCGAGGTCGCGCTGCGTCGCGCTGGCTGCACCGGTGAAGCCGGTCAGTGGCGCTTGCGCGCCAAGTGCGGCGGGCAGCGCGGCACCCAGCAGGAGTGAGCGGAGTGAACGATGCATGGATACCGGGACGGATGATGGCAGGAACGAGCACTCCGTCATGGTGACGGGCCGTGCGGATCGCCGCAAGGCAGGTGGCGCATGGCCAGTCGGACGGACGCTCCGGAATTCGTGTACGCAATCGTGTACGCCGTCCTGCACGCGTTCCGCGTCCTCGTCGTGCGCGAACTAGCTCTCGTGCAGTTCCTGCAGCAGTCGCAGTGCCACCTGCTGCAGTGCGGCAATCGGATCGTCCGCCGTGACCACGCCCGGCGCCAGAGCGCCGAACTGCGCGCGCATCTCATCGGCAATCATCAAGTCGGTGGGCTTCTGCACGCCGAGCCGCTGAATGGTGATGTCGGCCAGCTGTCGGAGCAGGTCGCGCGTTTCGGCAGGCAGGGCGGCCAGCTCGCCCGGATCGGGCACCGGCGTCGGCGTCTTGCGACCCGTGCGCAGCCGCGGCGCCTCGACCAGCGCGCGCAAATTCGCCACCGTGATGACGAAGGCGCCAGGCCCATGCTCCTGCACATCGACGACGACGTTCAGCCGCTTCAAGGCGGTGCAGCGCCGCAGCACCGCCTCACGCACGCGACCCACACCATCGAGGCTGCCAAGCCCGCGGCCCGTGATCACGAGCACCTCGCCGCCGCCATCGGCCTGCTTCATGCGCAGCCACGACTCCACGCGCGACTCGGCCACGCTCACGGTCGGAAGACCGTCGCGCAGGTTCAACGTGCGCGTGGCGCCGAAACGCAGTTCGTCGAACGCACGCGCCAGTGGTGCGGCGCCGGCCGGCGAAGGCGTCGGCTTACGGCCGGCCGGCATCGCGCAGCACCACGCCGTCCAGACGCTCGGCAGGAGTCACGCCGATGCGCTTCGCGAGCGTGGGCGCCATGTCCACCACGCGCACGCTGCGTGTGCGCGTCACGCCACGCGCAAAGCCCGGCCCGTAGAACAGGATCGGCACGCGCGCATCACGATCGTTGGGCGAGCCGTGCGTGGCGTACGTCACGCCGGCCCAGTACACGAACGGCTTTGGCGACACCACCATCACCACGTTCAAGGTGGGCGGCAGGGCATGAATCCAGCGGCGCGCGACCGCATCGCGCACCGTGTCGGCTTTTGCCAGATCACGCACCATGTCCACGCGCGCCACACCGGGCACGCGCCGGAACGCGGCGGCGAGCGACGTCAGCACCGAATCCATCGGCACGCTGGCAGCCTGAAACGCCACGGAATCGGCGAACACCATGCCGTAGTCGAAGTCGAGTGCCCTGGTCGTGTCCACACCGCGGGCCGCCAGTGCACGCTTGGCCTGTGACAGCACCGGGTTCACGTTCACACGGAGCGTCGCGTCGCGCTGGCCGGCGAAGTGCAGCTCCGGAAAAGGCTGCACGCCATGGTCGGCCGTGAGCGCAATGATGATGCTGGATGAATCGCGTACCGTGTACAGCGAATCCAGGAACTCGCCCATGTAGCGGTCGAGTCGCAAGATCTGGTCGTGGATCTCGCGCGAGTCAGGACCGTAGCGGTGGCCGATGCCGTCGGTCGCCGAGAGCGAAATCGCGAGCACGTCGGTCGCCGGACCCTTGCCCAGCGCCATTGCGTTCAGGCCGGCCATCGCGGCCTGCAGCGTGAGCCAGTCCATGCGCGGATCGTCAGGCATGGCACGCAGCGCGAGCGCCGTGTCGGCGGGCAGTGCGTGCGGAAACATGAAGTTCCTGCCGTCACTCTCCACCGGCACACTGTCCTTCTCGACATACTGCGTTGCATCGCGGAGCAGCGTCCAGCTGGTACCGGTGAACTGCTGCGGCAGGCGACGTGCGTTGAACCGCTCCAGCCAGGTGGGCAGCGTGTCGGCGTACCAGGTACTGGTGGTGAATCGCCCGTCGAGCCCATACCAGAATACGGCCTGCTTCGAGCGACCGATGGGCAGGATCGCGCCGCGATCCTTGCGGCTCACCGAGAGTGCGCGCGAACGAGGATCGGCGGCCATGAGCCAGTCGATGAGCGTCGTGCCCCGAAAGCGGAAGGGCGACGCGCCGACACCGCTGCTGCCGATCATGGGATGCGTACGGTCGTTCACGCCCGCGTTGTTGCGCACGATGCCCGTGTGCCGTGGAAAACGGCCGGACATGGTGCTCGCGTGTCCCGGGGCGGTTTCCGTGGTGGCATGATCCTGATAGCCGTTCACATACAACACGCCACCCTGCTGCAGCCGCCGCAGCCCGCCGGTGAACTGGCGGCCATAGCGCACGAAATAGTCCGGGATCATCTGGTCGATCGTGAAGAACACGACCAGCTTCGGGCGCGGCAGTGGCGCCGCGCGGGTTGCCTGCGCGGCCAGCGGCGCCAGACAAGCCGCGAGCAATGTCACTGCGCCGGCAGCAGCAAGGCGGCGCAACGTGGTGTGCAGCGCGTTCAGTGATGCAGTCCGGGGCACGGTGAGTGTCATGCCTGCAAGATACGCAGCGCCCGGCGGCACGGACGCCGCGGGCGCCTGATCGTCACGCAGCCTGTACGCCGCGCAACGCCGTGTCGAGCATGCCGATGGCCAGCGCCAGGTCGGCGCGCGTCGCGGTCAGCGGTGGCAAAATGCGCAACGTGTGATCGCCGGCCGAGATGATCAGCAGGCCCGCGTCACGCGCCCGCTCAATGACGGCGCTGGCTGGCTCGGTGACGTCCACGCCCCACATGAAGCCCACGCCGCGCACAGCCCGCACGCTGGGATGCGCCGACTTCAGCCCATCGAGCTGCGCGCCGAACCACGCACCGTCCTCGCGGATGCGCATGAGCAGCGCCGGATCGGCGATGCGCTCGCAGACATGATGTGCAACGTGCGTGACCAGCGGCCCGCCGCCGAATGTGGTGCCATGCTCGCCGGGCTGCAGCGCATTCGCGACGTCTGCGGTCATGAGCACCGCACCAATCGGCAATCCGCCGGCCAACGGCTTGGCCAGCGTCACGATGTCGGGCTTGATGCCCGCCGGTTCGTGCGCCAGAAAGCAACCGGTGCGACCCATGCCGCACTGGATCTCGTCCAGGATCAGCAGGATGTTGCGCTCGCGAGTGAGCGCGCGCAGTTCACGCAGAAAGCCGTGATCCATGGGCCGCACACCGCCTTCGCCCTGCACCGGCTCGATGATCAGCGCCGCCGTCGATTCCGCCGACAGCATCGTGGCAAGCGACGGCAGGTCACGCTCGGCGATGCTGATGCCCGGCACCAGTGGCGTGAATGGCAGGCGATACGCCGCGCGATCCGTTGCCGCAACCGACGCGAACAGGCGCCCGTGAAAGCTGCCGCGCACGGCGACGATCTCGTGCTTCGCGCCCTCGGCGCTGTACGTGCGTGCCCAGCGCCGCGCGAACTTGAACGATCCTTCCACCGCCTCCACACCCGAGTTGCAGAAGAACACCTTGTCCGCAAAGGTGCGCGACGTGAGGAAGTGCGCGAGGCGTTCACCCGGCTCGTTCGTGACGAGGTTCGACAGGTGGATCAGCCCCGTGGACAACGCCTCCGCGATCGCGGCATTCACGCCGGCGTCATTGTAGCCGAAGGCGTTCGTCGCGATACCGGACATGCAGTCCAGGTACGCATTGCCGGCGTCGTCGAACAGCGTGACGCCGTCGCCGCGCACGATGGTCAGCGGGAATCGCTTGTAGGTGTAGGCAATACTGCTCGGAACCGGCGCCGGCGACACGATCGGCACGAGTTCGGGAATTGACGCGTCGGCCACTCGTGGCTCGATCGGCGCTGCGAGGGCAGCATTCATGACAGCACTCCTGCAAGGGTGATCACCGTCCCGCACGCCTCGTCGCTCACGGCGCCAACCGCGCCGATCCGAACCCGCGCCACACCACGCGCCAGCGCACCGAGCGCGGCCTCGAGCTTGGCGGCCATGCCGCCCCGTGCCACGCCACTGCGGATCGCCTCACGCGCTGCCTCGGCATCCAGCTGCGACATGGCGACGCCATCGACCAGCACGCCGTCGACATCGCTCACGAGCAGCAGTTCCGCCGCCTGCAGCGCGACGGCGATCGCGGCCGCCGCGTCGTCGCCATTCACGTTCAGCACACCAGCACCGGTGCAGTCGACATCCCGGGCCAGCGGCGAGATCACGGGGCAGTAGCCGCCCGAGAGCAGATGGCGCACCAGCGTCGCGTCCACGTCGCACGGCGTGCCCACCTCACCCAGCGTGTCACGCATGTCGGCGATGGCGCGCAGCATGCCCGCGTCCTCGCCGGAGATGCCGACCGCCGGGATGCCGGCACCGACCATCGCTGCAACGAGCCGCTTGTTGGCGCTGCCCGAGAGCGCCATCCGCAGCAGGTCGAGATCGTCCGCGGCGGTCACCCGCTTGCCGTCCACGAACTGCGATGAACGGCCATGCGCCAGCTGCAGCGCCGAAACTTCGTCGCCACCGCCATGCACCACGACAAGTGATGGCGAGGCGTTCCATGCGGCTGCGAGCACCGCCGGCAGCGCCGCGTCCAACTGCACGCGTCCACCCAGCTTCAGCACGCGAATCACAGCGGCAGTCCTGTCGTCTCGTCAAGATCGGCAAGCAGGTTCGCGTTCTGGATTGCCTGACCGGCAGCGCCCTTCACGAGGTTGTCGATGGCCACGAAGATCTGGTACGTCGGCGTGCGCACATGCTGCACGGGCGTGACGAAGATCCGCACCGCATTGCGATGCACCACGTCGCGCAGGCGCGGCGGTGCCGTCGCGATTTCCACGAACGGCTCCACGGCGTAGTGCGTGCGAAACAGCGCCGCCGGATCGGCCAGCGCCTCGCGCAGCGTGACCGTGATCGTGGCCAGGATGCCCCGTGCGACCGGCAGCAGGTGCGGCGTGAACAGCAGGTCCACGTCGGCGCCATGAGCATCGAGCGTGGCGCGCATCTCGCCCAGGTGACGGTGCGTGTTGCCCACGCCGTACGCACGGAAATCCTCCGTGACTTCACCGAAGAGCAGGTCGACACGCGGCGAGTTGCCGGCGCCGGTCACGCCACTCGCCGCGTCGACGATCACGGGCGACCCCGGAACCAGCAGGTCACGCGTCACCAGCGGCATCAGGCCAAGCAAGGTCGCCGTCGGATAGCAGCCCGGATTGGCCACAACGGCCGCCGTGCGGATCGCGTCGCGATTGAGCTCGGGCAAGCCATACGGCGCGTCGATGTCGGGCATTGCCTGGTCGCCCTGTCCTGGCCGCAGATCGCTGGACAGGTCGATCACCTTGGCGCCCGCGGCCTGTGCCCGCGCAACCCACAGAGCCGAGGCACCATGCGGCAGTGCAGAGAACACGATCGCCGCGTCGGCCAACGCCACTGCGTCCACCGGTGCCAGCGTCAGATCCCGGCCCGGCAGCCGCAGCGTCTCACCAGCGCGGGAGTGCGCAGCTGCGAAGACGAGCTCGAAATGCGGATGGCGGTCCGCCAGCCTGCAGAGCTCATGCCCGGCATATCCGCTGGCCCCTAGCACGCCGACAGGGAGTTTATGCATATTTAATGCATATTCTTTCATTGCTTACCCGTCAATGGCTGGCGACGGGTTGTGACGCGGCTCCACCCTCCGGCGCTCAGTGCGGGCCCCATGGCCAACAAACGCGAACGGCACCTGGCGATCCACGAGATCGTGGAAACGAAGGCAGTGCAGAGCCAGGACGAACTGCGGAAGCTGCTTCGTCAGCGGGGTTGGGACGTGACGCAGTCCACGCTGTCGCGCGACCTGCACGAGCTGCGGCTGGCCCGCATTCCGACCGCGGACGGCGTGCGCTATGCCTATACCGACGGAAACGTCGCCATCGAGGACGACGATCGCGGATCGCTGGACCACCTGCTCCCGCAGCTTTTCGACCGGGTCGACGGCACGGGCGAGCTGGTCGTACTGCACACGGTCACAGGTGGTGCACAGCCGGTTGCCGCCGCGATTGACAGCGAGAGCTGGCCCGACGTGCTGGGCACGATCGCGGGTGACGACACGATCCTGCTGGTCTGCCGGTCGGCGGAGGCGCGGGCCAGGGTCACGCGCCGTCTCCTGACACTCGCCGGTGAACGCTGAGGCCCATGCGCGGTCGCGGTCGCGTAACCCGACGTCCCGCACTTGTGGTGCGGTCCCGTTTTTGCGAACTTATGCAGTGTAGCTGCATAAAATTTCACTTTGGAGTTCGTCATGGCCCACACGATTGCACTCGCCTACTCGGGCGGTCTCGATACCTCGATCATCGTCCCCTGGCTGAAGGAGCATTATCCGGGTTCGCGTGTGATCTGCGTTGCAGCCGATATCGGTCAGGACGACCTCGGCGGCGTGCGTGAGAAGGCCATCGCCTCTGGCGCCGAGGAGTGCATCGTCGTGGACCTGAAGGAGCGCTTCGTCCGCGACTTCATCTTCCCGATGCTGCGCGCCGGTGCGATCTACAACCGGAAGTATTTGCTGGGCACATCCATCGCGCGCCCGCTCATCGCACGCTCGCAAGTCGAGGTCGCGCGCCAATTCGGCGCCGACGCCCTCGCCCACGGCTGCACCGGCAAGGGCAATGATCAGGTGCGCTTCGAGCTGAGCTACATGACGTTCGCCCCGGACCTCGAAGTCATCGCACCGTGGCGAATCTGGGACATCCGCAGCCGTGAGGACGCGATCGCATATGCCAAGGCGAAGAACGTCCCGATCGTTGCCACGGTCGACAAGATCTATTCCCGCGATGCGAACCTCTTCCACCTCTCGCACGAAGGCGGTGGACTGGAGGATCCGAACTGGGAGCCGGTCGAGGACATGTTCCAGCTGACGGTGTCGCCTGAAGCGGCGCCGGACCGTCCGGAGTACGTCACCATCGGCTTCGAGGCCGGCACGCCGATCAGCGTGAATGGCGAGAAGCTCGGTCCGTTCGACCTCCTCTCCATGCTGAACAGGCTCGGCGCGCAGAACGGCGTGGGTCGCATCGATCTGGTGGAGGATCGCCTCGTCGGCATGAAGAGCCGCGGCGTGTACGAGACGCCCGGTGGCACGCTGCTGTACGCGGCGCACTCGGAGCTGGAACAGCTGATTCTGGATCGTCGCACGCTGGCGGCCAAGGACCTGATCGCCCCGCGCTATGCTGACCTGGTATACGAAGGCCGCTGGTGGACCACCGAGCGCGATGCCTACGACGCGTTCGTGAACGTCACGCAGGAGCGCATCACCGGTACCGTCACGCTGAAGCTGTACAAGGGCAACGTGATTGTCGCGGGCCGCCAGAGCGCGCATGCCATCTACGACGAACGCTTCGTCACCTTCGGCGAGGACAACGTGTACCAGCAGGCCGATGCTGGTGGATTCATCCGCCTGTACGGACTGCCGTACCGCGTGCGTGCGCTGAAGGATGCGGAGATGGGTTTCGTGCCGTCGTGGGGCACGGCCGACGCGCCCGAGAAGACGCCGACGAACACGCCGACGACTGCGGACGCGTAAGTGGCTGACTTACCGACGCACAAGCTGTGGGGGGGTCGCTTCGCAGGCGGCCCCTCCGCCATTCTGGATGCGGTGAATCGATCGATCACGGTCGACTTCCGCCTCTGGCCATTCGACATCCAGCTCTCGCGCGCCTGGGCCAGGGGCCTCGTGCGAGGCGGCATCCTCACGGCGGACGAAGGCGCGCGAATGGATGCAGGCCTGGCCGCCGTGGCCGACGACTTCGTGGAAGGTGCACAGCCGCTGCCCAGCGACGAGGATGTGCACACCATGATTGACCGGCTGCTACACACGCATGTGGGCGACGTGGCGTCCAAGCTGCACACGGGCCGCAGCCGCAACGACCAGGTGGCGACGGCAACGCGCCTGTGGACCATGGATGCAATTCAGCAGCTGGACCTTGGCATCCGCGACATGCAGCGCGTGCTGCTCTCGCATGCCGAGCAGCATCAGGAAGCGCTGCTGCCGGCCTACACGCACATGCAGCGCGCGCAGCCCGTGACACTCGCGCACTGGCTGATGTCGCACTTCTGGCCACTCTCGCGCGACCGCCAGCGCCTTGCCAACGCGATGCAGACGTCCAGCGTGCTGCCGCTTGGGTCGGGCGCGATCGCCGGCACCGCGTTTCCGGTGTCACGCGCGCTGCTGCAGGAAGAGCTGGGCTTTGCGTCGCTGTCGCCGAACAGCATCGATGCGGTGGGTGATCGCGATTTCATCGCCGACACGCTGTATGCGCTGACCATGACGGCGATGCATCTCTCGCGCCTGGCCGAGGACCTCATTCTCTTCGGCACCAGCGAGTTCGGGTTCGTGCAGTTCGGCGACGCGTTCTCGACTGGCTCCAGCATGATGCCGCAAAAGCGCAATCCCGATGCACTCGAGCTGACGCGTGGCAGTGCCGCACGCGTATTCTCGGACCTGACGTCGATGGTGATGACGCTCAAAGGCTTGCCGAGCGGTTACAACAAGGATCTTCAGGACGACAAGCGCGCACTGTTCGATGCAGTGGATGTGATGGCGCTGGTGCTGCCTGCCGTTGCCGGCGCGGTGGCCGAGCTCACGTTCCGCACGGATCGCATGCGCAGCGCGGTGACGTCGGTGATGATGGCGACGGACCTGGCCGATTATCTCGTGCTGCGCGGCGTCACCTTTCGCGAGTCGCATGGAGCGGTCGGTTCGCTGGTGCGCCAGGCCGAGGACGCAAAGCTGGAGTTGCACGAGCTGCCGCTATCCGCATTCAAGGCTGCACACGCGATGTTCGGCGATGATTCGCTCGACGCGCTCTCGGCCCAGGCAAGCGTGGATCGTCGCTCGGTGCCCGGCGGCACGGCGGTGAGTGCAGTGCGCGAGCAGCTGGCCGCAGGGCGTGCAGCACTGGCGACATAGTCCGGATGTAACCGGCATATGGCCGACGCGCGACCGGGTCCCTGATCCGCTGCATATGGGCTTGCGCGGGCTCGAGCGATGCGTGAATCACTGACTCATACACATGTGCGTGATTGCACGACGGGCCGGCCGCAAAATTGCGGCCGGCCCGTCGTGCAATCAATCGAGTCATCAAAAACCCAGCTCGCGACGGCGCGACTAGAACATGATACCGATCGTGATGGGAATGAACTTTGCGCTTCGGCGTCCGCCGCCGACATCGACCACGGCATCCTTGATCTGGTGCATGCGGCCTTCAATGAAGATGCTGGTCCGGGTCAGGCCGAACTTCACGCCGGCACCGTAATTGTACCCGAGCTTCCGCGTGTTCTCGTCGCCGGTCATCTTGGTGTCATAGTAGCCGACGCCACCGATCAGGTACGGCTTGATCGGGCCCGGCAGCAAGTTGAACACACCATTGATCGTGCCGCTGAGCACGCGCGTGTCGGTTTTGTCGATGGCCTGATTCAACGCATTCACCCAGTTCCTGCCGCCGAAGCTGTTGTACTGCAGGTCGGCGCGGAACTGCAGCGGGAACATGGGCAAGGCCAGCTGCACCGTCGCGAGGCCGTTGTATCCAAGGTTCTGCCGGTCGTTCAGGTCGCCCGACGGCACGGTCACGCCGCCGGCAACACCGAATGCGACCTGCGCCCGTACCGGTGCTGACGCGACTGCGAGTGCCACGCCGAGGCCGGCGACAAGAACACGAAAGCCTTTCATGCGCTGATGGGTTGCTGGTGTATCCGACACAGACATTCAGAACGCACTGCGCATCTCGCAGCTCACCTGCCTGCAGACATCAGCATGGACTGACGCTCATGCAGTACACCTTCAGCTGCTGCGACGCCACTACGAGCCGCGCCTTCGAGCGAGCTGGAATGACATGCCTCGGAAGCAATGACGAGGCCACTGACACCGGTTGCCGCACTCACGCGTCGCGACACACTTCCGGGACGCTGCACGAACTGGGAGTACGGAACCCGCCATGTTTGCAGATGTTCCGCCACGCCCGCCCCGACATTACCGCTCATTGCGACCAGATCGCCGCGAACTTGACGCATGAGCACATCGTCGGGTAACTCCGCGGCCGCACCCAGCACGGTGGCCGCAGTCAACGACTCACCAGGCGGCGCATACGACGGCGCGACATTGCTGATCGTGATCGCGTGGCTCACCGTTGCATCGGTCGCCGGGTTCAACCACAGCGCACTGCCAGCGAGCAGCGGTGCGCGTGAACGCAGGTAAACCGTAGTGCAGCCCAGGCTCGCGTCGGGCACGTCGACGTGGACGGACGCCGTTGCAGCAAGTCGCGCAATGGCCGGTGGGTCGCAGGCGAGTACGACATGCGATGCCGGCACCATCTCACCACTCTCCAGCATCACACCCTGCACGGCACCGCCGCTTGCGACGACACTGCGCACGCCGACACCGGTACGCACGGTTCCCGCGGGCAACACACCCGCAATTTGGACGGCAATGGCTCCCATTCCGTCTGCGGGCACCGTGGTGCGACCCTCGGCCAGCATCTTGAACGTGTACAGCAGCACCGACGCCGACGACTGCAGCGAACGATCGAGCAGAATTCCGCCGTAGAACGGTGCGAAGAAGTTGGTGATCGCGTTCGTCGTGAAGCCGCGCTGCCGCAGGAACTCGAGCGTGGAACGGCTGTCGTAACGCGATGCGAAGCACCCGTCGAACGAAAGTGACGTGGCGAGGTAGCGCAGCTGCAGCATGCGCAGCTTGTCGAGAACTGAGAGCTGCGGCGCAACGATGGTTGGCCAGAGCAGCGACAGGTCGGCCAACGCATCGCCAATCACGGCTGGCTTGTGCCCGGGCGTGGCAAGCATGGCCGCGGGACGGAACTCACGGAGCTGCAATGCCGGCAGGTCGAGCGCCGCCGTGAGCACGGGATAAGCGCTGAACAGCACCTGAAAACCATGATCGAGGCGAAAGCCGTCGCGCACCGTGGTGCGCACGCGGCCTCCCACCTCGATCTCGCGCTCGTACAGCACGACGTCATGACCGGCCTGCGTCAGGCTGCGTGCACACATCAATCCCGCGATTCCGCCCCCGACGATGATGGTCGGGTGAAGTGCCGACATCAGGGCGTGGTCGGCGGAACGGTTGCCGATGGCACGACCGGTGCCCTCTGCTGCAGAACCCCACCAGAGGCCGGCGGCGGCGCGCCGATCACGTCCACATTGGTCACGAAGTACTCGGTCTCGCCGAAGCACTGCGTCGGTATGCCCTTGTGCTGCTCGTAGCTGAGCTTCACCTGCTTGCCGAGTGAACTGTTGATCTTCGCGGCCACGGTCTGGTCGCGCACGCTGAACCGAAACAGCTCCGGCATCACGTTCGGACCGTTCGCCAGCGCCAGCTCGCCTTCCCACGTCTTGCAGACCCAACCCTTGTTCGAGAGCTTCTGCACGAAGCCCGCCCGTTCACCGCTGGCGTATGCCCAGTTCAGCGCAACCGTGACCCAGAGAGCGAATGCAGCGATCGGCAGCACGAGCAGAAACAGGATGGCGGTGATCTTCCACTTGCCTTTGCCCTTCGGTCGTGGCGCCGTGGTCAACGGTGCGCTGGTATCGAGCGGCGTGGTGCTGTATGTACGGCTCGGCTCTTTGGCCATCGTGTCGTCCGGTCGAAGTGAATCGTACTGTGACGGCGTAAATGTCAGTCACGCCGGTGTGCCGCCACAACCCCGGCGACGGTACTGCTCCTGATACGGTCTCGGGCCTTCGCTAGATTCTGTCTGTCGCACCGCGTCATCCTGCTCCCCGAACCATCCTGCTGTGAGCATTCCCTCCGTGTTCCGCCCCCGCCGCCAGACCGTGACGGCCATGATCGGCACCGTGCCGGTTGGCAGCAGCCATCCGGTGGTGGTGCAGTCCATGACCAACACCGACACGGCCGACGTGCATGGCACGGTAGCCCAGGTCGCTTCGCTGTCGCGGGCGGGCTCACAGATCGTGCGCGTCACGGTGAACAACGAGGAGTCCGCGGCAGCGGTGCCGGAGATCGTCGCGACGCTGCAGGACATCGGCATCACGACGCCGATCGTGGGCGACTTTCACTACAACGGTCACCTGCTGCTGGCAAAATATCCGGACTGTGCGCGCGCGCTGGCCAAGTACCGGATCAATCCGGGTAACGTCGGCGGCAAGCGTCGCGACGAAAACTTCCGCTCCATCGTGCAGATTGCGGTCGACAATGACAAGCCGGTGCGCATCGGCGTGAACTGGGGCTCGCTGGATCAGGACCTGCTCACACAGATGATGGATGCAAACGCCGCCTCGTCCACGCCGTCCACCGCACATGACGTTTACGTCGAGGCCATGCTGGCCAGCGCGCTGCGCTCCGCCGAGGCCGCGGAGGAAGTGGGACTGTCACATGACAAGATCGTGATCTCGGCCAAGGTGTCGCTGGTGCCTGACTTGGTCGATGTCTATCGCCGGCTCGCGTCGCGCTGCGATTACCCGATGCATGTGGGGCTCACGGAAGCCGGACTTGGCATGAAGGGCATGGTGGCCAGCGCCGCCGGCCTGTCGCTGCTGCTGGCCGATGGCATCGGCGACACGATCCGTGTGTCGCTGACGCCGAAGCCGGGCGGTGATCGTGCGGAGGAGGTGCAGGTCGCCCAGCAGATCCTGCAGTCGCTGGGCCTGCGCAGCTTCACGCCGCAGGTCACGGCGTGTCCAGGGTGTGGCCGCACGACGTCCACGTTCTTCCAGAGCATGGCGGAGGACATCCAGGGCTACCTGCGCGACCAGATGCCGGTCTGGCGCGGCAGGCATCCGGGCGTGGAAGAGATGCGCGTCGCGGTCATGGGCTGCGTGGTGAACGGGCCCGGCGAGTCGAAGCATGCGAACATCGGCATCTCGCTGCCCGGCACCGCCGAGGAGCCGCGCGCTCCTGTCTATGTGGACGGTGCGCTGCGCGTGACGCTCAAGGGCGACCGTATCGTGCCCGAATTTCTTGCGCTGCTCGAGGAGTATGTGCTGCGCACGTATCCAACGCCGATCGCCGTGATTGCCGGGGTGTGAGACTACAACACGGCTTCGGCGTCGCCCGTCGGCGCGGACTCGAGCTGCACGACCATCTCGCCCAGTTCGTGCATGATTGGCGCCTGAAATCCGACGGCTCGCAGCCGCTCATGCACGGCGCGGTACCAATGCAGCGTGCTGTCGCGAGCCAGGCCGCCGCGTAACCAGACCGTCGCCGGTTCGATGGTGCGCAGCAGGTCGGCGAGGATCGTGCCCACGTTGTGCAGGTTGTGCGCGGCGCAAACCCAGCGGGCGCCATCGCCTGCCGTGGCAAGGCGCGCAAGGTAGTCGTCCTTTATGTCGTCCTTGCTCATCTCGACACCGTCATCGTCGATGCGTCGACGCGTCACGGCCAGCACCGTCTGCAGCATATCCTCGCCGAACTTGGCACCGATGCGATCGGACAGGTCGTCGCGCGTGTAGCCGTCGCGTACCGAGTCTTCGATCACGTCATGCAGGATGCCTGACACCACGACCATCTCCGCGCAGCCGTAATGCGCGAGAATGACGGCCACGTTCGCCGCGTGGGTGACGTACGGCATGCGAAGTCCTTTGCGCACCTGTGTGTCGTGGTGCTTTGCTGCAAAGGCGAGTGCGTGATTGATGCGGTCGGAGTATCCGCGCATGAAAGGCCTGAGGCCGGAAACTGGGATCGACAGTCGCGACCCGCGGAAGCTAGCCAGCAGTGCACAGCTCCGCACCGAGCGGAACCGTCCAGTGCGATCAGCGCGCCTGCGTGAGCAACGCGGCAAAGCGCAGGTCCAGGAGCAGCAGCGCCGCACCTTGAATGCCGATGGCCACGCCGGCACCTACCAGCGCGCGCGACCTCGCGAGCTTCCAGCCGCAGAGCGCGAGCGTGACGGCCACGGCGATGTAGCCGGCATCGAGGCCGCAGTTGAACCAGAGAAACCGGTCGAGGTTCGTGAGTCCGTCGTAATCACGCAGCGCGAGGCCCGGCCGCGCGCCCAACGCCAGCAGCGCATCGATCGCGCCCCAGGCACCGGTCTGGATCGCGAAGTGGTGGAGAAATGGCTGGTTCTGCCGCTGTGCGCGTGCGAACACCCAGCAGCCCAGGCCCGTGATCACGCTTGCGGCGCCCCAGAGGAGCAGTCGGCCGAGATGCGCCTTCTCGAATGCAAGTACCTGGTCTGCCCACATGATCAGCGCCCCGGTGATGGTGCCATTTCCAGTGCGCGCTGCAGTGCGGAATCGAGCGCGTATTGAATGGGATCCTCGTCGTCAGTGTCCGCAGCCCAGATCACGACACCGACAGCGGAAGTACCGCGGACCTTGTGAATCTCCGCACAGGCACGAACAAGCCAGGCAGCCGGTGTGCTCCCGATGCGCACCACGAGCAGGACCTGTGATGCGGCATCCATGGTGCCGAGGGACGCGCGCACGTCGGTGATGACGCCGGCGCGAATCGTGATGGTGTCGTCGTGCAGCGCGTCCAGATGGAATTCGCCGGTCCACGCAACGCCCTGGTTGCGCTCCGGCTGCACGAGCACTGACTGGATGGACGTAGGTGTGGCGCGACCACGCCGGCGCGTGGTGAGGCGCGCGGTACCCTGCTGCGGTAACACCACCCGGACGCTGCGCCCGTCGTACCCCAGTCGCTCGGCAATGTGTGACGCGGTGCGTGCGGCGAGGCGCGCCTCGTCGCTCACCACGATCAGCGTGCGGGTCGCGGCCAGCGCCTCCTCGAGATCGAAGATGAGCTGGCTGAACGCGCTGGTCAGCGCACCCGGCGTGGCCGCATCCGTGGTACGAATGCTCAGCAGCACGGGCACACGCGCCTGCGTCACGACTTCGGGCTCGTCGGCAAGCCGCGGTGCACGAATTTCCAGCAGGATCGTCACCAGCAGCGCCAATCCTATCGCAGCGGCGGCACTCGCCCCCAGCATTGCGGGCGGCGGCGCCAGTGCTTCCACGCGTCGCTGTGCCCGTGCACGCGCAGAGTCTCGCTGCACCGCCTCGGTGCGCCGCATCGACAGCAGGCGTGCCACTGAATCGGCGACACGCGAGGCATCGTCGCGCCGCGACCTGGCGATCACGTATCGTGCCGACTCCGCCACGAAACGGCGAGCCAGTTCGGCGGCGCTGACACCGACCGGCAGCACGACGGTGGGCGCTGCAACACTCGCCTGAGACCGTAGCATCGTCGCGATGAGTACCATGGCGCTGCGCTCGATGGCGCGCCCAAGCGACGTGACGCGGCTGGAGAGTTCGAGATAGATGGGATCGACGCCGCCGACGGCGTCGTACTCGTTGCGCGCGCGTTCAGCGCTGGCGAGTTCGTCGGCCACGGCGCGCACCTTCCGGGCGCGCTGGATGGCCGGG
>ENA-OFCX01000135-OFCX01000135.1-metagenomes-genome-assembly--contig:-NODE-135-length-40077-cov-4.448928_pt1 | contig 40077 bp, 33 predicted proteins | sample MGYA00153384_OFCX01 | MGnify analysis MGYA00153384
AGGGCGATGTATCTGTTGAAGGCAACACGCTGATCGTCAACGGTAAAAAAATTCGTCTTACGCAAGAGCGGGACCCGGCGGCGCTCAAGTGGAATGAAGTCGGCGCTGATGTGGTGCTGGAATGCACTGGCCTTTTCCTCGACAAGGCCGGCGCTGACAAACACATAGCCGCTGGCGCCAAAAAAGTCATCATCTCGGCTCCGTCAAAAGACGACACGCCGATGTTTGTGTTTGGCGTGAATGACGAAAGCTACGCTGGCCAGGCCATCATTTCCAATGCTTCATGCACCACCAACTGCCTGGCCCCGGTGGCCAAGGTGCTGAACGACAAATGGGGTATCAAACGCGGCTTGATGACGACGGTACACGCCACCACCGCCACCCAAAAAACTGTGGACGGCCCGAGCAACAAAGACTGGCGTGGCGGGCGCGGCATTCTGGAAAACATCATTCCATCGTCCACCGGCGCAGCCAAGGCCGTGGGTGTCGTAATCCCTGCGCTGAACAAAAAACTCACAGGCATGTCGTTTCGTGTGCCGACGTCAGACGTGTCAGTGGTTGACCTGACCTGCGAGCTGAACAGCCCCGCCAGCATGGCCGAGATCTGCGCCGAGATGAAGGCGCAAAGCCAGGGCGCACTCAAAGGCATCCTGGGCTACACCGAAGACAAAGTGGTAGCCACTGACTTTCGGGGCGATACCCGCACGTCGATTTTTGATGCCGATGCATCGATTGCGCTGGACAGCACGTTCGTCAAAATTGTGGCCTGGTACGACAACGAATGGGGCTACTCCAACAAGTGCCTGGAGATGGTTCGCGTTGTTGAGAAATAAGTTCATTTGCCAATAAAGGCGGTTGCTGCGTTGTCTAGCTTGGTCACGCGTAAGCACTCTCTGCAACTTTGCGCCCAGCACTCGCTTTTATTAAGAGTTGGAATAGCCAACCTCAAGCCGGTCCGGCAAGCAGCCTCGACGCCAACCGGGTTTTTACGCTGGGCCAATCGGACCCAAGAATCGAAAAGTAAACCATGTCGCGAGGGCGGCCAGATATCGTGAATAGGTGCTGCCTGAACATACCTTCTTCCACTGCGCCAATCCGAGCCAGCGCTTTGCGTGATTTTTCATTCAATAGTTCAGTTTTAAATACCACACGCTTGATGCCAAGGCTCTCAAATGCATGGCCGAGCAGTAGCAACTTGGCCTCGGTGTTGGCGCGGCTGCGTTGGTGAATTGGGGCCAGCCACGTCGCGCCAATTTCCAGACGAAAGTGCGCCGGCGCAATGTCCATGTATCTCGTGCTCCCGATGATTTGACCTGTTACTGAATTAATGATCACAAATGGTAGGCTACGGCCGCTTTTTTGGTCATCCAACGCGGTTTGCACGTAGCCGCGCATATCGTCCGAAGTAATGATGGGAGCCGGTTGCAAACGCCATAACTCTGGGTGCAGACCGACCAGTGCTAGGGCGGGTGTATGGTCAATGCGCAAAGGCTCAAGCCGTATGCTGCATCCTGTCAGGATAATCGGATTCACGTTCATCGCCTGATTGTCGGGCTGTAGCCCGGCCACTCAGGATCCAGCTCGTGCACCACCCCTATCAGCTTCAATTACAAAGCCCAGGCATCTGCAGTGTGCTGAGCAGCGCTGGCGTGCATGTTGGCAACCTCAAGCTGATAGGGGGTATCTGGAAGTTCAAGGCGATTGGTTATGACGCATCAGCCCGGGTCATCCCGGGCGGCGGGCTGTTGACGGATAGGCACAACACCAGCTTTGCAGTGCTGGATACAGCAGAGATCAACCGGGTTTTAAGCGCCAACCAACCGTTGTAAGCTGCTTTCGTTATTTTGAGGCGTCTTTGGAGTAAAAAATAGGCCTGCAATCCAATAGATACGTGCGCTAAAAGCTACTAAATACATAGCAAATCAAGCTGCCAGCGGACTATTTTTTTCTGAAAATCACCACATGCTGCCACGGCAGTGTGCTGGCGGTGCGCTCCCACACCAGGGCGTGGGCGGCGGCTTCCTTGCGCACTTGGGCTTCACTCATTTTGTGCAGGGTTTTAATGGGCACGCGCGGGTCTTCAAGCCGGTATTCCACATAGGCGATGCGCCCGCCTGGCTTTAAAGCGCGCACCAGACTGTCAATCACCTCAAACGGGTATTCCAGCTCGTGGTAGACGTCGACCATGATGGCCAGATCAATGCTGTTGTCGGGCAAATTCACGCTTTGCAGACCGCCCAAAACGGGTTTGATGTTGGTCAGCCCGGCTTTTTTCGCACCGTCTTCCAGCATCTTCATCATCTCGGGCTGCACGTCTGTGGCGTATACAACGCCGTTGGCTCCAACCAGTGGTGCCATGCGCCGTGCGTAGTAGCCGGTGCCTGCGCCAATGTCGGCAACCGCCATGCCGGGTTTTAAGCCCAGTTCGCGCAGCAGCAAATCACCGCGTTCTTCTTGCTGGCGCTCATCGCGCTCCAGCCAGCTTGCGCCCTGCCAGCCCATCACGCCCGCAATCTCGCGGCCCATGTACAACTTGCCAATGCCGTCTCTTGACGGCTTAAAGGTTTGGTAGCGTGCAGTTTCTTTTTGCGCTGCGCTGGGCAGCGTTGCAGCAGCCAGCACCGATGCCAGAAAAAAGTGGCACGCTGAAATAGACAGTTTGCGGCGAGAAATACGCATTGCTGGGCCTTGGTAGGTAAGAGAAAACTGATGAAACCTTCAATACTTTTGGGTGCAAGTGACGCACAATCAGCGTATGGCTGAAAAATTTGCTTCAACTCTCAATCTGGATATTGTGCTGCCTGAGGCAAAAGTACCGCAAAGCCACGCACCAGTACCAGTGCCCGTTACTGCACCTTTGATGACACCATTAACGCCTGGGTTTGATGCAGATTCGACCATCCACTTTCAGGCAAAAATGGGCAGGGCGCCGGTGTGGTTTTGCTCGATGGTCGCGAGCAATTCGCGTGAAAAGCGTCGCTTCGCCAGTGAACTGGTTCACATCAAGGGGGCATGGCCGCTGCTGATGAAGCAACGCAAAGGTGGCAAGTGGACGCCAGAAGAAAAAATCAGGCTCAAAACCATGGTGCGCTCAGCGTCTGATGTCAGCCCGTACCTGTTTATTTGGGCGATTCCGGGCTCTATGCTTTTGTTGCCATTTTTGGCCTGGTATTTGGACAAGCGGCGTAAAAACAAATCCCGTCATACGCCCTGAGCAGACGCAGGTACCGTAAGTCGCAATTCAGAAGGTATAGCCAATGCGCGTCTCGTTGCCTTCAATTTCATCCAGCAACACCATCAGCGGCCCGAGCTGGCGATACCTGGCGCAGGTGGCGCGAACGTACCTGATAAAACGTGGCGTGTCGGCCAAATATTTCGGCTTGCCGTCGCGCAGCGTCAAGCGCGCAAAAATTCCTAAAATCTTGATGTGGCGCTGCAGCCCCATCCATTCAACCGCCCGGTAAAACTCGCCAAAATCCTCTCCCACGGGCAGCCCGGCAGCTCTGGCCTTTTGCCAGTACCGCACGGTGATGTCCAGCACAAAATCTTCCTCCCAGGTTAAAAAAGCGTCCCGCATCAGGCTGGCAATGTCGTAGGTGATCGGGCCGTACACCGCGTCTTGAAAATCAAGCACGCCAAGCTGCCCGTTGGCCACCATCAGATTTCGCGCCATGAAGTCGCGGTGCACAAAAACGCGCGCAGCGTCAAGTGAATGCAGGTTGCTGGACTTGATGAGTCTGAACGCGTCGTCCAGCGTTGTTTGCTGGGCCGCACTCAAAACTATTCCGCGGTGTCTGGTCACATACCAGTCGGGCAGCAGCGCAAGCTCGCGGCTCAGAAGCGCATCGTCATACGGTGGCAATATGCCCGGTTTGGATGCCAATTGCCACTGCACCAGAGCGTCGGTGGCTTGCGCGTACATGGCCTCGGCTGCAGCCGTTGGCAGGGCAATGGCGTCAACCTTCGCGGGCGGGCCAATCAGCTCCATCATGGTTTGTGCGCCAAGGTCAGACAACAACATAAACCCGTGCGCTTTGTCCCATGCCAAAACGCGCGGCGCATTCAGGCCGCAGGCCTGCATCAGGTCAGCTACTTTTGCAAAAGCGTCGCAGTCTTCTTTGTCTGGTGGGGCGTCCATGATGATGCGGCTCGGCGCATCGCCGCCAGTCGTGTCAATTCTGAAGTAGCGCCTGAAGCTGGCGTCGCTGGACGCCAGTCGCAAGCTTTCCGGGTTAAGCGCATGCGTAGACGCTTGTTCTGCAAGCCAGTGGGAAAACGCCTGGGCGCGCATGGGGTCGGTCCACGCAATAGCGTTGGTGTCGATAAAAGCAGTCATGGGCAGGTTTTGATTCAGGGAAATTTCGCAGGGTGCGGTCATGGATAATCAGAATTGATTTTACAAATAGGTTTACGCCAGACCAATGATGCGCACTGCATCTTCTTTCCCCTTCTTCCGCTCGCAAGTAGGTCAAGCTGTTTTTTGCTTGATGGCTACGGTCGTGGGGTTGCACTCAATACCGGACGCCTTGGCCCAGACTGGTACATCACCCCTGAAGCTGGACGACGCGCTACCGCGTTTGAAATCAAGTTCCATCCTGTCCGAAACGCCAGCTGAGGCCGACGGCGATCCCTTGCCGATCTTCATGTTTGGCGACAGACTTTCAGGCAGGCCAAATCTTGACACGACGCTGGACGGAAACGCCGAGCTTCGGCGTGGCAAGACGTCGATACGCGCTGACCGCATCGAGTTCTATCAGCCCGACGACACGATGATCAGCCGGGGAAAAGTACGTATCAACAGTGCAGGCAACGTGTTCGAAGGATCTGAACTCAAACTGAAGATCGACACCTTTGAAGGTTACTTTCTGGAGCCCAGTTACCGCTTTTTAATCAATGGAGGTAACGGATCAGCAACCCGAATTGACTTTATTGATGACCAGCGCATGGTCGCCACCAATGCAACGTTTACCACCTGTGAACGCGGCGACGAGGCAACCTGGTCGCCCGCTTGGCAGCTCAGCGGCACCAGTTTTAAATTTGATCAGGAAGCGGAAACAGGCGAAGCCACCGGTGCTGTGCTGCGCTTCAAAGACATACCAATTCTGGCCTTTCCAACCATCAGCTTTCCACTGAGCAGCAAGCGAAAATCGGGCCTGCTGCCGCCCACTTTCAACCTGGACAATACCAGCGGGTTCGAGGTGAGCCAGCCGTACTATTTCAATATTGCGCCGAACCGTGACGCGACGTTTACGCCAACGCTGATGACCAAGCGCGGCGTGGATTTGGGCGGCGAATTTCGTTATCTGGAACCGAGCTATGTGGGGCGGCTACGCGCCAGCTACATGCCGCAAGACAAGCTGCGCGATACCAAGCGTTGGTCGTATGCGCTGGAGCACACCGGCACGATAAACACTGGTTTGACATCGGTCGGCGGCCTTGGCCTCAGCCTGAATCTGAACCGCGTCAGTGACGACAATTTCTGGCGTGATTTTTCGCGCAGCAGCACGTCACTCACGCAGCGGCTGCTTTCCAGCGACGCCAGCTTGAGCTGGTCGCGCGGTTTTGCGTCGGTATCTGCGCGCGCTTTGAAGTGGCAAACACTGCAAGACCCGTTGTCGCCGATTGTTCCGCCTTATGACCGCCTGCCGCAGCTCACGGCCTCGTATGCCCGCTCGAACGTGCCCGTGGCTGGCGTGGGTGGATTCGATTGGTCTTTGCTAGGGGATTTCACGCGCTTTTCATCCGACAGAACGCTGACCAACCAACCCAACAGCGACCGTGCGGTTGCCATTGCCAGTATCAGTCAACCCTGGACTGCGCCCGGCGGATACATCACCCCTAAGCTGCAGCTGCACGCCACCAGTTACCGGTTTGATGCGCCCTTAGCCACCGGCGTTGGGCCATTGTCGGGCGCCACGACTGCCACGCGTGTGGTCCCAACGTTCAGCCTGGACGGCGGCCTGCAGTACGAACGCAAGACCCGCGTTTTTGACCGCGACTTCACCCAGACCCTGGAGCCCAGAGCTTTTTATGTGCGCACGCCATTTCGTGACCAGGGCCTGCTGCCGAACTACGATTCGGGCGCAAATGACTTTAACTTTGCAACGGTGTTTACTGAAAACGCCTTCGTTGGCAACGACCGGATTTCTGATGCCAATTTGCTCACGCTGGGCGTGACGTCGCGTTTGATTGACGCCCAAACTGGCAACGAAGCCGTGCGCGTCGGCGTTGCACAGCGGCTGCGGTTCTCAGACCAGAAAGTGACACTGCCTGGCGGAATTCCAATAACCGACCGGGTCAGCGACTTGCTGTTTGGCACCACCGTCAATTGGGTGCCGCAGTGGTCGTTCGATGCCACGGTTCAGTACAACCCCAAGCTGGGCGTGTCTGAGCGTTCAACCTTTGGTGTGCGCTACAACCCCAGCAATTACCGGGTGGTCAGCGCCGCGCTCCGGCGCCAGCGCAACCAGAGCAACTCGATAGACGTTGGCTGGCAATGGCCGATCAATGACCTGTGGGGCGACAAAGGCAAAGATCTGGGTGCGGGCCAGGGCCAGGGCGGGGGGCGCTACTACGGTGTGGGTCGATTGAACTACAGCTTTCAGGACAAAAAGCTGGTCGATGCCGTTGTTGGCGTGGAATATGACGGCTGCTGCTGGATAGGCCGCGTAGTGCTGCAGCGCCTGCAAAGCAGCACAGCCAGCGCCAATACGCGGATTCTGTTTCAACTTGAATTGGTCGGTTTCTCAAGGCTTGGGGTGAACCCTCTCAACCTATTAAAGTCAAACATCCCGCGTTACCAATTTTTGCGCGACCAAGTAACCGCGCCTAGCCGCTTTACCAACTATGACTAATTTAACTATTCAAAAACGCCGCAACATGCTTTCATCGCGCGCCCGCAACGTCATGTTCGCAGCAGTGCTGGGGTTGCCCGTTGTCGCAGTACAGGCTCAAACCTTGCGGCCTTCAACCGGGCCGCTGCGCCAGTCAGCGCCGACTTTCAACCGTAGTGGATTGCCCCCCGCCAACGTACAGCGTTCTGCAGACTTCATCGTTGCGGTGGTCAATTCTGAGCCGCTGACCAACAACGAAGTGCGCGGCAAATTGCTGCGCGCCGAGCAGCAGCTCACGCAGCAAGGCGGTGCGCTACCGAGCCGCGCCGAGCTGGCGCGCCAGGTACTTGAGCGGCTGATCAGTGACAAAGCACAACTGCAGGCGGCGCGCTTGTCTGGTTTGCGGATAGAAGACAGCGCGATACAAAGCGCAGTGCAAAACGTTGCGCAGCAAAACCAGATGACGGTCGAGGTACTGCGCGAGCGCCTGACGGCGGACGGCATAGCGTTCACAAGGTTTCAGGGCGAGCTGCGTGACGAGCTGCTGGTCAATCGCTTTCGCCAGCGCGAAGTCGATGCGCGCGTCACGATCACTGAGTCGGAAATTGACCAGTTTCTGCGTGAGCAAGACGGTGGTGGTGATGCGTCTGCAATGGAGATCAACCTTGCCCAAATTCTGATCACTGTGCCTGAGATCGCCACCGCAGCGCAAATAGTGGCGCTGCAGGCCAAAGCCCAGCTGGCTTTTGACAGAGCGCGAGGTGGCGCCGACTTTGCAGCACTTGTCAGCGAGTTCTCAGACGCACCGTCTCGCAGCACCGGCGGCGTGATGGGCATGCAAAGCGCTGAGCGTTACCCCACCTTGTTTGTTGCCGCCACCAAAGATGTGCGTGCAGGGGGTGTGGCCGGGCCTGTGCGCAGCGGCGCTGGGTTTCATATTTTGAAAGTTGTTGAAAAGCGCCAGGCTGGCATGCCAGGCGTGAACATTACGCAAACCAAAGCCCGGCATATTTTGCTGCGCGTGTCGGCCCAACAGAACGAGGTTTCTGCCAAAGCGAAACTTGCGGATGCAAAAAAACGCATCGCTGCGGGACAGGCGGAGTTTGCAGCTTTGGCCCGCGAGATGAGTGATGATGGCTCTGCCAAAGACGGCGGCGATTTGGGCTGGGCCAATCCGGGTATGTTTGTGCCGGAGTTTGAGCAGGTCATGAACAGCCTGGCTCCAGGACAGGTGTCCGAGCCGCTGGTTTCGCGTTTTGGTGTGCACTTGATTCAGGTCATGGAGCGCCGCGAGACCAAACTCTCCACCAGAGACCAGCGTGAGTTGGCCCGCGCGACGCTACGCGAGAAAAAGCAGGAAGATGCGTACGAGTTGTGGGCGCAAGAAATCCGGGGCCGGGCTTATGTGGAATACCGTGAGCCGCCTCAATAAGAGATATGAAACCCGCGTTTGTTACTCTGTGTAATGCACTGCACTTTGAGGGCCGCCCCTCGGGGGCTAATTTTCCGAAAGGCGGCACGTCGAAAAATTCATGAAACATATTCCCCGCAAACGCTTCGGCCAGCACTTCCTGACCGACCGGGGTATCATTGAAGACATCGTTCGGGCCATAGCGCCGCAGCCGGGTCAGGCGATGGTCGAGATTGGCCCTGGCCTGGGCGCCATGACGCAGCCGCTCGTCGAGCGCCTGGGGCATTTGACAGTGATTGAGCTTGACCGCGACCTGGCAGTGCAGTTGCGCGCCCGGGCTAATTTAACGGTCATTGAATCGGACGTGTTGCGAGTCGATTTCAGGCAGCTGGCGGATGCCGCAAACACAAAAATTCGCGTGGTCGGCAATCTTCCGTACAACATTTCCACGCCCATTTTGTTTCATTTGCTTGACGTCGCCGACGCCATTGAAGACCAGCACTTCATGTTGCAAAAAGAAGTTATTGACCGCATGGTGGCCAAGCCATCGACCAGCGACTACAGCCGCTTGAGCGTCATGCTGCAGTGGCGCTACGCGATGGAAAACGTGCTGTTTGTACCGCCCGCCAGTTTTGACCCGCCGCCGCGCGTGAACAGCGCCATCGTACGCATGCTGCCGCACGCCGCGCCGGGGGCGGTAGACGTCAAGCTGTTCAGTGAGTTGGTGCGTGTTGCCTTCAGCCAGCGCCGCAAGCTGCTGCGGCACTCGCTGGGCAAGTGGCTGGAGGCGCGCAACTTCAGTGGCACATTCAACCTGCAGCGCCGGGCCGAAGAAGTGACCGTGTCTGAGTACGTTGCGCTCGCGCAGGTCGCTTGATGCGCTATGTATTTAGGAGCTATTTGCGCCCGTATTTGTTGGCCTTTCGGTATCTTGGTGCAGGGAAACATCTAAATACGAAGTTTTAAGCGTGTGAGCGGCGCCTTCAGCGCTGCGTAAATTCCACCAACGCATCAATTTTTACAGTCTTTCAGTCTGACGGTGAGCCTTACATTGATCTCGTTTGTGCCGTCACTGCTCAACACGTAATTTACAAGTCTTCACTTTCTGTAGAAGCCTGGCGCTGTCTTGTGCGTGACGCCTCGGCGTTTGACGGCGATGCTGCGTGCGGGTGGTATGCGCTCTGCGTCGAGCGTCCAATATTTACACTGCATTGGACAAAACGCGTCAGCCTACTGGTGAATACCCTATAGAATTCGATGTCGCTTGGCCGTGCAGAAATCGGTTTTTGCTGAGTGCGTGCGATGATTTCTGGTTAAAACACCTTGACGAAGCGCTAAATCCTTATAGTCGGCTCGCTCGCGCCGTGGCGGCTTTCCATGCATTTCTTTCGCCCAAGCCAAATTGCTTCCACTGATTAAAAAGTAATACCAATCAACATCGATGAATACTGATTCACACCTGACTGCTATGCGATTGCGCCCCGTCTCACCAAGCACCATCATTGCGGAAAAGTTGACATTACTGCTGGCGCAGACCAAAGGTATAAACGGCCTGGACGCGAAATTTTTAGAATCGCTGCAAGAAGTAGAGCAGTTGGCCGCTGGGCTTGACCCTTATCTTGCGCGTTGCACAACGCCAGAATCGGCAGAGCTGGCAAGGCTTGTCGCAGATACCCACACCACGAATTGGCAAGAACGCTTTAGGTCGGGCGAAACCGCCGTCGAGCTGGAGTCAGAAATGATTTCTGGACACGTTGAGGGGCAGTTCTTAAAAATGCTGATTTACCTCATGCGGGCCACCAGTGTTCTCGAAATCGGTTTGTTCACTGGCTATTCAGCGCTGGCAATGGCCGAAGCGTTGCCCGGGCACGGCCGGTTAGTGGCGTGCGAGATTGATCCATACGCGGCAAGCTTTGCGCGGGCCCAATTTGAGCGCTCGCCGCACGGGCACAAAATCAGCATTGAAGTAGGCGCTGCAGCCACCTCTGTTCAGCGTTTGGTGGATGCCAAAGAATCGTTCGACCTGATATTTATTGATGCTGATAAAGCTGGCTATCTTGCATATTTAGACATGGCATTGGATAGCTCGCTTTTGGCTCCTAACGGCCTGATATGCATCGACAACACTTTAATGCAAGGCCAGCCCTATCTTGGCGGTGCTTGCACCGTTAATGGCTTGGCAATTGCTGAATTCAACCGCAGCGTCAGCAACGACTCAAGGGTGGAGCAGGTCATGCTGCCACTGCGCGACGGCGTCACGCTGATTCGCAGGCGCTGATAGCAGGCGACTCGTCAACCCTGTAGTTTTTGCGTTCAACCCGATGATTCAAACCGCAAAAACGCTTTTGACAATGTTGCTTCTGTTGTTGGTGATGCCGATAAATGCGGCGATAGTTGCGGTGGCTGTGGTGCAAAAAAGCGTGAAGCGATGGCTGCAAATTATGCCCACTCCGGCCAGGGTAAGTCACCCAAAGTCTATTCTCATCAGTGGCGGAAAAATGACCAAGGCGCTACAACTGGCCCGGCTTTTTCACCAGGCTGGGCACAGGGTTGTGCTGGTTGAAAGCCACTCGTATTGGCTGGTTGGGCATAGATTTTCTCGGGCTGTTGACTGCTTTTATACGCTGCCAAAATCTGGTGCAAGTGATTACGAAGGCGCGCTGCTGGATCTCATCAAGCGAGAAAAGATTGATGTGTATGTGCCGGTTTGCAGCCCGGCTTCCAGCTTGCACGATTCACGCGCAATTTTTAAGCTTGCGCCGCACTGTGAAGTCTTGCATGTTCACCCAGACACCATCTTGCAGCTGGACGATAAATTTCAATTTTTTGAGGCGGCAGGCCGATTGCAGCTAGCAGTGCCCAAATCGTTTTTGATTACCGATCCCCAGCAGGTCGAGAGTTTTGATTTTACAAAAGAGGTGCGGCAGTTCATACTAAAAAGTATTGCTTACGACCCGGTTCGCCGCCTTGACATGACCAAGCTGCCTGCAGCCAGCAAGCAGGCAACAGCCGACTTCGTACGGTCTTTGCCAATTTCTAAAAGCAACCCTTGGATCCTGCAGGAATTTATCACCGGCCAGGAATATTGCACGCACGGCACGTTTCGCAATGGCGAGCTCAGGGTTCACTGCTGCTGCAAATCTTCAGCGTTTCAGATCAACTACCAAAATGTCGATAGGCCCGAAATTCAGGCGTGGGTCAGCCAATTCGGCTCAGGCCTTGGTCTGACCGGGCAGGCATCGTTTGATTTTATTGAAGCAGCCGATGATGGGAAGACTTACGCCATTGAATGCAACCCAAGAACGCATTCAGCCATCACTCTGTTTTATAACAACCCTGCGCTTGCGAATGCGTATTTGGGCGATGCAGCGCTGCCGAAGCCGCTCACTCCTGCAAGTACCAGTAAACCAACCTATTGGATTTATCACGAAGTTTGGAGGCTACTGACACACCTGCACTTGCCGCGCGCTACTGCGGTCAGGTTGCGGACCATATTCAGCGGAAAAGACGCCGTATTTGATTGGACCGACCCGCTGCCTTTTTTCATGTTGCACCACTGGCAAATTCCGCTGTTGTTGTTGCGTGATTTGCGTGAGCGAAAGGGCTGGCTGAAGATTGACTTCAATATTGGCAAACTTGTGCAAGCTGGGGGTGACTAAACCATGGGAATCATTCGTGTCCTCCATCTGGTAGGATCGTCCATAAGTCAAGCCTCGTGTGAGCTGTCTGAGCTGTACGCTGCCGACTGCATCGATGCGTTGCACCAGCCCGATAAATACGATGTTGTCATTGCGTTGGTAACGCCCGACGGGTTATGGCGCTTCCCTGCTTGTCTAGAACGAAGCGCGATTCAAACCGCTCAGCCGATGCGTGTTGAGGCTGCTGTTTCGTTTTTAGCTCAAACGCAATGCGACATCGCGCTGCCGCAAATGTTCTGCCTGGCAGGCATGACCCATTACCGTACTTTGCTGGAAATATTGGGCATTCCATATTTGGGCAACCGACCGTTTCAAATGGCGCTTACGGCGGACAAGGCCAAAGCGAAAGCCGTGGTGGCGGCTGCTGGCGTACGGGTACCTGAGGGCGAGCTTTTAAGTAGGGGCCAATTGCCTGCAATCACGCCTCCGGCAGTCGTTAAACCAAACAACTCGGACAACTCAGACGGTGTATCGCTGGTAAAGCACCGCGATGAATATGAAGCCGCACTTGAATTGGCGTTTTCTTGTAGCGACTCGGTATTGGTTGAAACCTATGTGCCGTTGGGGCGGGAGGTGCGATGCGCAATCGTTGTGCAAGGTGGGCGAATTCGGCACTTGCCGCTGGAAGAGTATTTCGTTGACTCTGCAATCCGTCCTGTGCGCACGCGCGCAGACAAGCTCAAGCGCGACAGCAACAACAACTTGGTACTGGCCGCAAAACAGGCCAGCGAGTCATGGATAGTTGACCTTGATGACCCCATAGTTCAAGCTGTTTGGGACGCTGCCACGCTTTGCCATGTGGCGCTGGGGTGCGAGCAGTACAGTTTGTTCGACTTTCGAATTGACCCTGATGGCAGACCCTGGTTTCTGGAAGCGGGGCTGTACTGTTCGTTTTCGCCAAAGAGCGTCATCGCTACCATGATGGCCGCGGCAGGAACACCGCTGCAAGAATTTTTCGACATGTCGGTTGTGCAGGTGATTGCCTCGTATCAGGCCAAAAAGGTGGCAACGACCGCTGTACCGACCAGATCTATTTCTCACCAATCATCGCAATCCTAAGGATCTGACCAATGAAAACAAACACGCTAACCAGTAATTTTTTGACCACGCCTGCGCAAAACCCCAAGACTTTGTTCATGCCGTTGATTAAGGCGTCAAATGTTGTTTCCGCCATTACTTTGTTCCTTCAAACATTTGACCATTCAGCGCTGATGGAAGGTGAGCCGCGGGAGCAACTTGAAGCCGTCTTCGAAAGCTCTGACTTTCAGCACCTGCTGGTTGCGCTGTCCGAGGCGCCAGCTTTTTCACTGAATTTTGGCAAGCAATTTGCGGCGATGCAGGCGGTAGAAGCCATTTCAGCCTGCCGCGTTTTGCGCGGCTCGCTGAATTTGCCGATGCAACACTTTTTGGCCTTGGTCGGGCAGCTCTTTTCGACTTTCACGACGCTGGAGGGCGCCGAGCATGCAGCACCGATCTGGCAGCAGTTCGCCGAAAAAGTCCAAACGCTGCTTGATGTGGCCGATGTAAAAGTGGTGATTTACGCAACCAAGAAAATTAGCAATCCGGCGGTACAGCGCTTTTATATTGACTTTGCAACCCGCATCGAGTCCGACATACCGCATGCGATTTATCCGACGTCCAATTACCGCGAATCGAATGGCTCGGTTGAAAGCACTGTAGACGACCAGACCATTGAGGCGGTAATGTCTGTCAGTACCTTTTCTACCATCAAAATCGTTGACCATTCAATCAGCGTTGAGCAGCCGGTGCTCAAAAACATTTACAAGCCCTTGGGCCGTTGTATTTGTCTGGTCGATGAAAATGTTGAAGAGTTTTATGGCGACCAGCTGGAGGTTTATTTTGCGCACCACGGTATAGCGCTGCACAAGCTGGTTTACCGCGCGATGGAAGTTGATAAAAACGTCAGAACAGTTGAAAAGATGCTGGGTGATTTCAAGGCGCTGGGTGTATCCAGAAATGAGCCAGTGCTGATAGTGGGTGGCGGAGTACTGGCTGACACGGGCGGCCTGGCATGTGCTTTGTACGGGCGAAATACGCCGTATGTGATGTTGGCTACGTCGATCGTTACCGGCATTGATGCTGGCCCGTCACCGCGTACCTGTTGCGACGGTTTCGGCTACAAAAACCTTTTTGGTGCGTACCACCCGCCAGTGGTGTCGATTACTGACCGCTTCTTTTTTAAAACATTGCGAGAAGGCTGGCTCAGGCACGGAATCGCAGAAATCATCAAGATGGGGGTCATCAAAAATGCTGAACTGTTTGCTGATCTGGAGGCTGCGCAGTCGCAATTGATTCAAACGCGGTTTGGAACGTCTGACTGTGATGAGGGCGACGCGATTGCCGGCTTGTCGCAAAAGATTTTGGGTGGCGCACTGCGGTCATATGTTTCGGCTGAGTACGACAATCTGTATGAGACCCACCAATGTCGGCCACATGCGTATGGGCACACTTGGTCGCCCGGGTTTGAAATTGAAGCTGGTCTGCTACATGGCCACGCGGTGTCCATCTGCATGGGGTTTGGGGCGTATTTGAGTTATCGCTTGCAGTGGATCACGCACACAGAATTTCACCGCATTTTGAAACTGATGGACGGCTATGGCCTCAGCCTTTGGCACGATATTCTTGATAAAGGTGAGACGGTTTGGAAGAGCCAGCAAACGGTAACGCAAAAGCGTGGACAGAATTTGGTGGCTCCGCTGCCAAAAGGGCAAATTGGCGAGTGCGGCTACCTCAATGAGCTTTCTAAAGAGGATTTATTTTCAGCCCTGCGCGAGTACAAGGCAATTTGTACAGCCTACCCAAGAAGTGGGCGCGGTATTGATCCGCTGTGCAGCGACGTGGGTCTTGAAGATCCATCCACCGTCATGCCCGAGCCTGCTCGTGCCTGATCCGCTTAACGTATTTGTTTCTTTTCAGGAGAATATTTAGATGCCAAAAACCACGCTGATGTTTGGGTCAATTGGCACTGTGATGGAGACATCTGATGTGCAGCGCCGTGCTTATAACCAGGCGCTTAAAGAAGCTGGTTTGAGTTGGGTGTGGACGCGCGAGATTTACTCTGAGTTGCTCAACCAGTCTGGTGGGCAAGAGCGGTTAGCGATGCTGGCATCGGCCACCGGTACAAAACTTTCGGCGCGTGAGATAGAGGCCATTCACTCCAGAAAAACCAAGCTCGCTTGTGAGGAACTTGTTTTTAAACACACCGCACTCAGGCCTGGCGTGGCTGAACTTATTAAATGGGCGAAGGCGCGGCGCATGTTGCTGGCGTTTGTGACCACGACCTATCAACCGAACATTGACGCTATTTTTCGATCCGCCAACGGCGCGATTCTAGAAAGTGACTTTGACTACATCGGGTCGCGGAGCAGCGTCTCCCTTGGTAAGCCGTCGCCCGAAGCCTATCTGACCGCGCTCGGGCATCTGCAAATCAGCGCCAATCAGGCCATTGCAATTGAAGACACTGCTGCCAGCGTGATGTCTGCCAAACGTGCGGGCCTGCAAGTGGTTTGCACGCCTGGTGAAATATCAACAGGGCAGGATTTGTGGCAGGCTGACACGGTGTTAAGCAGCTTGCTCGATGCTGGTGGCGCTCTGGATTCCCGTGTACTGGCGCTGCTGGCTGACCCATCACGCTGATGATTAAGACTACGCTTGCGCCTTTCGGCATGGAGGTGTGCGGCCTGGACGTAAGAGCCCTCGCAGCGTCATCGTTTCGGGATATTTCCGAGCTCATCGCGCGCGCGCGGGTGCTTGTGTTTCGTGAACAATTTCTTGACGATGCATCGTTTGTGCAGTTTTTAAAAGGGCTCGGCGAGTTGACCTTTACTGAAGGCGAAAAGCCGGTTGAAAACGCAGCTGATTTGAATGTTGTCTCAAACGTTGGGCGCCTGACGCCGCCGCGAAGTGTGTTTCATACCGACACCAGCTATGTGCTGCGCCCACCATCGTTTACTGCCCTCAGACCAGTTGTGTTGCCCGAAACCGGCGGCCACACGCTTTTCAGTGATCAGGTGAGAGCGGCAGCCAGCCTGCCAGAAAAAGTCCGCCAGTATTTGGCTGGCCGCACTGTGATGCACGGAGCCACTGGCCTGGACGGGCAAGCTGCCACCACGCGGCAGCCGCTGCTAAGAAAACACGTCATCACTGGGGAGCAGTCGTTGTTCTTGTCTACCCCGGCCCGTTGTACCGGGTTGAGTGGTTGTGACGCGCAAACCAGTGATCGCATCATCGCGGCGCTTTATCGACACAGCACGAGGCCGTCAACGCTTTATCGGCACGTATGGAAACAAGGTGACGTGCTGATTTGGGATAACCGGCTCACAATGCACAAAGCCGATCACGACAACGTGACGCAAGATCGGGTCCTGCACCGCGGCATGGTCGCGGGTGAAGTTCCAGTCATGGTCGGCGCATGACGTTAAGCGCCAATCAAACTGTTAGTTTCACTGCTGCTTTGTTCTGGACGAAAGTGTAAAAATCATTTCCGTCAGGGAAAGCTGAGCGCCGATGTGCAAATTGAATTGATGTTTACGGCTGGCGCGTCACTGCGAGATGAGCGAATGCCATAGTTAAACGCTATATAGTTTATAGCATTTTACGCCCGTATTTATTGGGCTAGAGCCAGATTCGGCACATAAAAAAGCCCTCAAACACGACATTTGAGGGCTTTTTTGTTGATTTAACTGAGCAATTTTTCGACGAGCCGCCTCTAGAAAAATTAGCCCCCTCGGGGGGCAGAGAGCGACACGCAGTGCGCGAACGTGGGGGCCACGTCCTAAGCGGCTGCCAGCCAGTATCCCGAATTAAATGGGCTGCTCATGCGCAGCGCCAGCGGTGACACGTCCAGCAGTTTGTCGGTAGGCATGGCTTCTTCGCCCTCTGTCACTACCTGCAAGGCCTCGTTCGCCCGATCCCCTTGGCCGATGTCTGGGGAGCGGGCTACAGAAAAGAATAGAAGCACCTGAACTGGATCTTTCGATCCGCCCAGTAGTCAGCGGCATCCCTGAAGATGTCCAGCAATTGCTCACGCGCTTCCTTGTCAAACTTGGCATGCGCCGGAATTTGCTCCAGAACCACGATAAAGCCGGGCTGTGGGCCTGACTTGTGCACCAGGTCGGTCATGCAGTCGTAGAGTGCATCAAAGTTTTTACCAAAATGGGCAGGAAACGTGTACTGCGCAGCAATCATGTCCAAAATTTCCTGCTTGCTTTGGGCGTTGCCCAGATTCGCATACAAAAAATGCTGACCAAGCGATGTGGCCGCGTCTTGCAGTTCCTGCACGCGAAACGCGCGAATCGATTGCACGATGTTTGGGCGAATGCCCTTGAGGGGCACATCTGTTGTTTTATCTCTAAAAGGCATTTCTGTATCCTTGCGCAGTGGTGCGTCCAGCTCCGCGGGTCTTTCTGTAAAAAAATCAAAGCTCACAATATCAACCTGACTCTGTTGGATGGCCTTTACCGGGCGATCTTGCGAAAGCTCGAATAATGGTCATCGGTGTAAAAACACGCATCAGGTGCGCTGGGCTGGAGCCCGCCGCAGACGATGCGCCGTGCGCCTCGTGATCTTTCCCCCGGGGTTTTTACCGTGTATTCACGGTAAAAACCTCGCTTTTCTGGCGGCAAAATCCGCTCCCGATTTCCAAAAACTGATCCGTCCTTGTCGTACTTGAAGGGCCCGCCCTGCGCAATCAGCGCCATCATGTCCCGGCCTTGTGCAGGCAGTTGCTTAAGCTCAATCGTCGGCAATGCCGAAACATCAGCCGGGCCTTTGGCCTGCACCAAGCCGCTGCCGCCCAGCACCAAAGCCAAAATTGCTGTCAGCAGCCAGCCCGGCAAGCTGCGCATCCGTATCGCGCCAGAAATCCACGACTTTGTTGCCTGCCAGACCATGCTTTGCTTGCCCTGTACTCGAGTTTGTTGCCGGGCAGACCGAGGTTTTTTCGGGTTAACCCTAAAATTTCAAGCTTTGAATTTTGCCGCAAGTCCGCACAAAAGGCAATAGGCTGCTGAAGTTCCGAACAGACGGCGTGCAGAAATGCCGCCTGTTAAGTTAGCGCAAACTACTCTAGTAAGCGCTATCGCGCTGCATTTGCGTCTGCTACGGTGAGGGCTGTCATGTTTACGATACGCCGCACCGTGGCAGTTGCTGTGAGAATGTGCATCGGCTTGTTGGCGCCGAGCAGTACCGGGCCAATGGCGATATTGCCGCCCGCAGCGGTTTTGAGCAAGTTGTAAGAAATGTTGGCAGCGTCGATGTTGGGCAGCACCAGCAAGTTGGCTTCCCCCAGCAGGGCGCTGTTGGGCATGAGCGTGGCGCGCGCGTCTTCATCCAGCGCAACGTCGCCGTGCATTTCGCCGTCGACTTCCAGCCATGGGGCGTTTTGTTGCAGTATTTCAAGCGTGCGACGCATTTTGACGGCGCTCGGCAGATTCGATGAGCCAAAGTTGCTGTGTGACAGCAGCGCTGCTTTGGGCTTGATACCAAAGCGCATCATTTCCTCGGCCGCCATGGTGGTGATTTCAGCGAGCTGCTCGGCCGTGGGGTCGTAATTCACATGCGTATCGACTAAAAATACCTGGCGGCCAGGCAGCAAAAGCCCGTTCATGCAGGCGTACGTGTGGACGCCTTCACGTTTGCCAATGACCTGGTTGAGGTAGTCCAGATGCAGCGCGGTGGTGCCCCAAGTGCCGCAAATCAGGCCGTCAACGTCGCCTTTGTGCAGCAACATGCCTGCAATGAGCGTCAAACGGCGGCGCATTTCAATTTTTGCCACCTGAACTGTCACCCCCTTGCGCTCCATCATGCGATGGTAAGTTTGCCAAAAATCGCGGTAGCGGTGGTCTTGCTCGACGTTGACCACGTCGTAGTCCAGTTCTTCTTTCAGGCGCAGCCCAAACTTTTCAATGCGCTCGGCAATCACTGCGGGCCTGCCAATCAAGGTCGGGCGCGCCAGACCTTCATCGACCACGATCTGGCAGGCGCGCAGCACGCGCTCTTCTTCGCCCTCAGCGTAGGCGACGCGTTTTTTGCTGGCACTTTTTGCAGCCGCAAAAATCGGCTTCATCATGGTGCCTGATGCATACACAAAGTTTTGCAGCTTGACGCGGTACGCTTCCAGGTCAGTGATTGGCCGCAGCGCCACGCCACTGTCAAACGCTGCCTTGGCCACAGCGGGCGCAATTTTCATCATCAAACGCGGGTCGAACGGTTTTGGAATCAGATATTCGGGGCCGAAGGCGAGTTTCTCACCAACGTACGCTGCCGCCACCACTTCGCTTTGCTCTGCTTGGGCCAGCTCGGCAATCGCGTGCACGGCAGCAATTTCCATCTCTAAAGTGATGGTCGACGCACCCGCATCCAGTGCGCCTCTAAAGATGTACGGAAAACACAAAACATTGTTGACCTGGTTCGGGTAGTCGGTGCGGCCAGTGGCAATGATGGCGTCGCTGCGCACGGCTTTCACGTCGTCAGGGTTGATTTCGGGGTTGGGGTTGGCCAGCGCAAAAATAATAGGCTGCGGTGCCATCTTTTTGACCATGTCTTGCTTGAGTACGCCGCCCGCCGACAAGCCCAAAAAGATATCGGCACCTTCAATAATTTCGCTCAAAGTGCGCGCTTCGGTGGCTTGCGCAAATGCGATTTTGTCTTCATCCATCAACTCGGTGCGCCCGGTGTACACCACACCGGCCAAGTCGGTGACGAAGACGTTCTTTCGTTCAATGCCGAGCTTGAGAAGCAAATTCAGGCACGCCAGCGCAGCCGCCCCGGCACCAGACGTGACCAATTTGACTTTTGCAGGGTCTTTGCCCACTACTTTAAGCGCATTCAAAATCGCCGCACCAACGGTAATCGCCGTGCCGTGCTGGTCGTCATGAAACACCGGAATCTTCATGCGTTTGCGCAACTCGCGCTCTACATAAAAGCAGTCTGGGGCCTTGATGTCTTCTAAATTGATCGCGCCGAAGGTGGGCTCTAAAGATGCAATGATGTCAACCAGTTTGGCGGGGTCTTTCTCGTCAATCTCGATGTCAAAAACATCCACGCCTGCAAACTTTTTGAACAAGACTGCCTTGCCTTCCATCACCGGCTTGGAGGCCAGTGGGCCAATGTCACCGAGTCCCAAAACAGCCGTGCCGTTGGTGATCACCGCCACCAGGTTGCCGCGTGCGGTGTACTTAAAAGCGTTGTTCGGGTCTTTGACGATTTCTTCGCACGGTGCAGCTACGCCGGGCGAGTAAGCCAGCGCCAAATCGCGCTGGTTGGTGAGCTGTTTGGTGGCGGCTATCGCCAGTTTGCCAGGGGTTGGGAACTCATGGTATTCGAGTGCAGCCAAGCGCAATTCAGCGCGTTTGTCAGCAGTGTTGAGTGGCGTATTTGGCATGGGGAAAAGTCTCCGGCGATGACGATCGAGAGGTCGTCAGTTTTGTAAGGTGTGTGATTGTAGGCCGCACGATGAGCCAGACACAGTTGGTAATGTTACGTAAAAAGCTAAGTAAATGCTATGAAAAAGCAACGAAAAACCGCCCAATACAGCATCAACCCATGCTGATTTGGCCTACCCTACAATTTCAATTTCCACTCAAGAAAACAGCACGCCATGCCCTTATTTGATGACCGCCGCTGGGCCGTGGCGCTGCTTTTCATCACGCCTTTACTCTGGTCGGTCAACTATTTGGTGGGCCGTATGGCGCCGGGCGTGATTGCGCCGCACATGCTGGCGCTGCTGCGCTGGAGCTTGGCGGGTTTGGTTTTGTTGGCCTTTGCCTGGCCAGAGCTGCTGGCCAAACGTACGTCGCTGCTTAAAAACGCCTGGCACTACCTGGTGTTTGGTGCTTTGGGCATGTGGATTTGTGGCGCGTGGGTGTACATCGGCGCTCGCTCGACCAGCGCCACCAACATTGCACTCATTTATGCCTTGTCACCGGTGTTTATTGCGCTGATTTCCACTCTGTGGCTGCGCGAACGGCTGGGGCTACTGCAATGGCTGGGCATTGCGCTGGCTTTTACCGGGCTGGTGCATGTGGTTATCAAAGGGCAATGGTCGGCGCTGGCGCAGGTCAAACTGGTGGCGGGCGACCTCTGGATCATGGGCGCCACCGTCAGTTGGACGATGTATTCCATTTTTCTCAAGCGCTGGCCAACCGAGTTTAGCCCGCTTGTGCGGCTGGTGTTGATCATCTTTGGCGGTGTGCTAGTTTTGCTGCCCTTGACCGTACTTGAAGCGTTGTCTGGACTGCCCATGACACAAACCCTTTGGGGATGGAAAACGGCGGCTTTGGCCATTGCTGCGGGCCTGATACCTGGAGCGGGCGCGTACTTGGCCTATTCAACTTTGCAAAAGGAATTGGGCGCAGCGCGCGCGGCGCTTACCTTGTATTTAGGCCCGTTGTACGCGGCCGCTGTAGCTTTTCTGGTTCTCGGCGAACTCATTGAGGGCTACCACGCACTGGGGGCTGCAGTAATTTTGCCGGGGATTTATTTGGCGTCCCATGCTAAAAAGACGAATTGATCGCTAAACGGTGCTTTTTAAAGTGAGTTTGGAGCTACTTTTTGGATGTTTTACGGCTGTAGCCCAATAAGTATGGGTGCGACTTGACCCTTAAATAGTAGCGAATCACTTCACTTTTAGAACTGCTGTGGATTGCTTACAGCACGTGCAGACGTAAAAAAACCGGGCTATTGCCCGGTTTTTTTTTTGTCGTTTAGATAGTGACCAAATTACAGAGTTCGGCAAACCGTGTAAAAGTTACCATCGATATAGAAAGGTGCTGCAGGTACAGCAACGCCCGGAACGGTATTGACGCCTGTTGCACCAAGCGTACTGCGCACATCACCTGTGGTTGCATTGCCGTCGTCAATCTGCGCTTCAATAGCGCGTGCGGCCTTGCCCGGTACTTGTGTAATGCAAACAGAACGGCCATTGGCGCCAGTGATCGCAGGAATCGCGTTGACCACGCCAATCAAGCCGCCAAAAGAATTGCGTGGCAAAGCGGCAACACCAATGTCAGCCGGGCTACCAGCAATAAAACCGGCGGCTTTTAAATGTTGCCAAAAGCCTAAAGACTCAGCTGTGGGAAGTATGGTTTGTGCGGCAGTAGAAGCCAGAATACCATCCCTGTTACCAGCGGCGGTAATGTTGGCCCATGCGCCGCCCCGTGCTTGCAAGGCGGCGGCAGTTGGGCCGTCATCGCCAGGTGCAATACGGTAGCGATCAATGTACGCATTATTCGCAGCAGTAATGCTGTTCAGCTCAGACACCGACGCACGGATTTTTGAGCTTTCAATTAACTCCTGCCCTTTGAGCACCCCCGCTAGCAGCAAACCCACAATCACCAGCACGATTGCAATTTCAACCAGTGTGAAACCGCCTTGTTTCTTAATAATCTTCATACTTAACTCCAAATGTAAGTCGATGCAAACTACACCGATTTGTAACTGTAAGTTTGTTTTAGCAGTTTGGGGAGTCAGGATTTTTTACACGGCATCGATAAAGTCACACTTATGCCGCTTTCAAGCCGCTTGGCTGTTAGTTGGCCGCCCGCAGCCAGCACCTGCTTGCGGGCCTGGTACAACCCCAAACCTTTGTTAGTGTTGCGGCTACTGGCCCAGGGCTCAAACAGCTTTTCAAGCGGGATGTTAAGCGGCAGATGCGGCGTTTCGAAGCGAATGCGGGTTTTGTCGGGCCAGCTTTCAATCACCACGGCGCACCGGGCGGGCAGCAGGCTGTCCCTTGACAGACTTGAAATATTGCCCAGCACGTTGTCCAGCACGGTGATCAACGCGCCGGCGTCCCATGTGGCGCTGGCTGCGCCGGTTAGCGCAATGCTGACCTGATGCATTTGCGCGGCCTCATTGATGTAGGCGGGCAAATCCAGCGTGTCATGCTGGGTATCATCAGGCAGCGCGCCAAAGGTTGACGCGCCTTGCAGTGTCGTTGTGCTGGACGGCTGCCAGGTCGGGTTCAGCATCGCCTGGCTCATGCGCTGGGCACGGCGGGCGGCTTGCGGCGCGTTACTGCGCAGGCGGCGGGCGCGGGTCATCAGCTTGTCGTCGGTATCGGCGGCCTCAAAATCTTCAGCCACCAGTTGTACCCATTGGGCCAGGTTGCGCATGTCGTGCTGTAAAAACACGCCCACTTTGGCCCGCTGACTGGTAGCTGCCACCAGCGCCAGTTGCCGCGCGCTCAGCGCTCCTTGCAGCATGGCAAACAGCACCTGCGCGGCCTGCAGGGCGAACAGCCGCCGTTCACCGCGCAGGCCCGTCAGGCCAATGCGCAGCATCAAGTCGATGTCGTCATAGTCAAAGCGCTGGCTGATTTGCTGCCCGTTGTGGCCGCTGGGGCCGGCATGCGGCGGCATGTTGCGCCCCAGCCTGATGGCCACCGGTGTGCCGTACCAATTACCCAGGCAGTCGAGCTGGCGCAGGCCCGCGCTGGCCAGCGTAGTTTGGTGCCGGGTCAGGGTGGCGAGCGGGTCGTCATGCAGCTCATGGCGTAGCGCCAGCAGAAGGCCCATGCGCAGGCGGTGCAAGCGGCTTTGGCGGCGCAAATACAGCAGTACCAGGCCAATGCTAGTACCCGCCACTACCAGCACTGCAGCTGCGTCGTATAAGTCGATCACAGGCTAGTCAAGGCACAGCCCGCTCAATGCCAAACTTTTTGATAAAGTAATACAAGTGCTCTCGCGTTACGCCCAACTTGCGGGCGGCTTGCGCTACGTTAAAAGCGCTATCGGCCAGTACACCGCGCACCAAGCGCTCTTGTGCGGCCTCGCCAAACTCTTTCACACCTTCACGGATTGGCGCTGTCAACGTAATACGCGCCTGGCCTGCTAAGGCTAACTGCCGCTCAGTGGCTAAAAACATCTCTGCCCGTTTAAAGGCCTGCAGTACCTGTGCCCGGCTGGCGGGCTTGAGTAAAAAGTCAAACGCACCCAGCTCAATGGCCCGCCACGACACAGCTGCTTCGTCTTGCCCCGTCAAAATTATGGCTTTGATGCCGGGTATTTCAAGCACCAACTGACGTAACAACTCCAAGCCCACAGCTGAATCGCCGGGCTTGGGCGGTAGGCCCAAGTCCAACATAGCTAGTTGTGGGCGGGGTTCTTGCCTAGCTTGGGCAAGTGCTTCAATCGCATCGCCTGTGTTGCGGACGGTGTAGCCTTGCTGTGTGAGGGTGTCAGACCAAGCGTCGCGCAGGGCTGGATTGTCTTCGACGAGCAGGATTAGTGCGGTCAATTTGAAGACTACCAGCCACCTGATTTTAAAACGATATCACTGGCGTCTTGGTGGGAAACCGGATAAAAAATGTCATCGTCGCCCGCCACCCCGGTATTTGCTACCCCGTTCGGGCCGTAAGAAACTAAAACAAAAGCTGTTTGGCATTCACCTGAACGTTTTGTGGGATTTGGGACAGGTGCGCAGACGTGTGCATTTGGTGGGCCCACGGCAACACATATGCCAGGCTTCGAAACTCCGTTAGTTGCAAATAGCTTGTAGCGAATAGGGTTTCCCCAAGCGTCTATTCGCAAACCGCTAGCTACAGTGAGGGCTTGAACATCTGCGACGAGTGGTAGTTGAAGAGTATCTTGTATGACATTTGGACAGTTAGCAGTGTTTATTGATGCTGGGAACACTTGCGCAAGTGCGACAGGCACGCTTCCAAGTGCAAACCTAAAGCCGCGATCAGGTGTTGTGCCTTGTGATGGCAGCGGCGATGGACTAAAGATCTGATTGAGTATTGCAATCTTAATTTGTGCAAATCTTTCATTCATAAAAACATTGGGCTGCTTCACGATTCCAGTCTGGTTAAGCGTTGAAACAATATCCCGTGGAACAACCGCTACCAAAATATCGTCGAATGAATTGGGTAGCGTCTCAACAAAGTCATTCTGAATAAATTGAATATTGTTGTTGGTGTTTTCTGCCTCATACGCGCTGATGTTGGTTCCCACTACCTGTGGCAATACCACGCCAGATGTAGGTACAAATCCGCCGCCACGGTTAGCGCCATGTGAAATGATCATGGCGACAGCAGCAAGGTTGCAGCTGTTGTCGTTTGGGGTTGTGCTGCAAGCGTTGATCTGGTTGCCTGTTGGCGCTAAACCCGCCGTGGTAGTTACGGCAGCGGGCGGAACGACGGTATGTACTGTCATGCTACCGCGCATACCGCTGACGGTATCGCGGGTTAATCGGATGGCATTATTCTGTACAAAATAAGTGAGTCGCACGCCCCAGCCATCAACACATGCATCCTCTGGAAAACCGAGCGTTGTGCAGGGCACGACCCCTCTTGACACACCCGTCAAAGCGGTGCCGCCAATGTTGTTAATCAAGGCTGCGCTAGCTATACAGGTCTCGCCGCCAATGGGCACCGCGTTACGTCGTTCAACGTTGTAGTTGGCGGCGCCTCTGACTGCTAATGGATCAGCAGGACAAGGCATACGAAAGTTTTGGCCCACGAAGTTAATCAGCGCAACTCGCACAGCTTCGGTTTTGACCTTGGTGTTGTCAATTTTTGCTTGCGCCAGCTTTAAATTTAAAACCGTTATGCCGGCGCCCAGGGCCAAGCCAACTATTACTAACACCAAAGCAATTTCAACCAAACTAAAACCTCGCTGCCGCATAGCGGGCGTTAGTGACTTAGCAGAGCCGTTGCTTAACACGTGGGGCAATATCATTTTATTTCCTTTACGGTAGAGCTTGCTTCACCAACCTTTGGCCGATTAATAACGATAGCACCCGGCGGCAGCAAGTCAACGGATTGCTGCGTTGGCACATCCACAATTCGGCCAGGTTTGGACTTAATCGACATATTTCCAGACTCTTGCGTCACCACGCCGACCTGTCCTGCCAAGCTGCGCAAAGCGCTGCCACCACTCTGCCCGTAAACGGGCTGGTTGTTAACCCATACCGTGCTGCGGTTGCCTGACCGGATTACCACCCCGCTGATAACCCGTTGGCTTGAAACAGCTGCACCACCGCTACCAGTGTCCAGCAGCAGGTCTTCAGCCAAGCGTCGCTCGGCGTCCCCAGCGCCGGTACGGCGTACAAACTCAAGGTTTTGACGCTGAATAGGCGATAAAATTAGGCTCTCTAATTTTGCTGGTGCTACATCGGTGGCCAGCGCGGCGGTTACTTGGGCAACTGTTTGTGCCATTACTGCATGCGCGCAAAACAGCATTAAGCCGACAGGCAAGGCAAACCCTGCACCCGCGCTTGCTATATTCTGCGTTTTAAAAACCAACAGCATGTGTATCGGAATCATGGCGGTTTGGGCGCTGGGCTGTCGGGAATCACATACAACCAAGTCAAATTGCATGTGGCGCTGGTAGCAGGTACTGAGAACTGCCCCCGCGACAATGCTGATCTGTCATATGTGCACTTATTGGTTAAAAAATAACCCGCGTTCCCGCTTTTTAAACGGAGCAGCAAATTAAGCCACTCTTCCTCGTGCACCGCCTCGGCTCGCAGGCGAATTGACACGCGGACGAGCTGAGCAACGGGTGCTGAGGTTTTATCGTCAAACAACACTCGTATGTACTCTTGCGGTGAGAGTTGCCATTCAACCGCAGTTTGAGACATGGCTTTGGTGGCGTTTTCAAGGGCTTCTAAAATCCCCAATCGGTCTGGCGCTTGGACAAATTCACCCCGCTTAAGTTTGCTGAAAAGCACCAGATTTTCTTCGAGTCGCGCGCGATCAGCTTGAGTGTTTAGAAGCGCAAGCTCGGCTGCAGCCAGCGCTGCTTGCGCGTTGCTTTGTTCAACTGCAACATCTTTTGCCAATAAGTTGGCCCAGTACGAAATGCCAGCCGCTGCTGCGCACACTAGCCCAGCCAATATGACAGGTCTGGCTGACATTTGCAGGGCTGTGCGATGTGGTTTGATCGGCATTTAGGCGTCTGCCTTTTGCATGCACATCTCAAAACCGCGCGGGTTGGGTTTGCCCACCGTGCCGGTCTGCGCCTGGGTGGGCTCCAGCGTTACGCTTGACGTAACGATGACTGCTGTCCAGCCTGCTGAATTCAGCTTTGCAAGCGTATTAGCCTGAAACTCTAGCGCTTGCCTGGGGGCAATGTCGTCAGGCAATAACGCAATAAAGCTAAGCAAAGCGACGGATGGTTTGGTGGGCTCCGCAGTAACAGTATTGGCTGCTGGTGCAGCGCTGGCGGGCTTGGGGCATTCAAACGGTAGCGGTGGCGCAGCGGGTGCGCCTGCAGTTTCTACTGGCATGATGGGCAACTCCCAAACAATTTTTTCCACCAAAATGCCGGGTGCCAGTTTGAGGGCGCGCGCCAAATGCTGCAAGGCGGCAACCTGACTGGGTTGTTTGGCAATTATTTTTTGCCACGCCTGAACCGTGGCAACCGCCAGCCCGGCTTGGGTTAAATCTCCTTTGGCTTGCAGCACCTCTTGGCGCGCGGTTTTGTCAATGGTGGCTGCACTGGCCAGTTGCCGCCTCGCAAGACTGCGCTTGTCCAGCGACTCCCACATTAGGTCTGCAGACCACAGGCTTGCCAGTACAGTCGCGGCGATGCCAACAATGGTAGCCGCAGACGCGATTTGCGAGGCGCGCCAGGACAGACGAATTGACTCTGGCAAAAACTGTAGTTGGGCCGGTGCTTTTTTTAGCAGCGGCAGCATCCTGGCGTAAGCATCATCAAGAGTGGTGATTGACTGCAGATCCAATGCTGTGTCGGCGGCGGTTTCAATCAGCGCATGCTCATCTTCAACCGGTAGCCATATTTGGGTGGCTATGGGTTGCTCTGCCGCAGCCAGCCAGTCCTGCCCAATCAGATACTGCGTAGTACGGCGCGCTTCAAGCATGACGTTACTGGCAGACAGACTGTCAGCATTGACGTTGATAGCCAAGCGTGAGAACAGCGGCAAACCACCCCGAACCAGCACTTGGCGCAGGCCTGCAGGGGTGGCGACGAGCGCCAGCGTGGGCCGGGCGCTGGCGGGCGTCGCTGTAATGCCAAGGCGTGCACGGCTCGTGGCTTTGGTGTTGACAGCCAGCGCAATCAATGCCGACATGGGCCACAAGCCTTTGATACGGGCCTCGCATGCCTTCAGTGCTTCTAACCAGTCGCCAATGCGTTCAGTTTGGCCAAGGCCTATCAGGCTGGCACGTACGGGCGGCCGATATGAGCCGCTGGGTGCCAGCACAGCGGCGCGGTACGGCGTTTCGCGCAGCTGTTGGGTCAGGCGACGTTGTACCAGTTGCTGGCGTTTGGAGGGCAGCCAGATGGGCGGCAAATTTGACGGAACATACGACTCGTCCATGATGTCGCTGACCAGCGCGCAATAGGCTTTTTTATGCAGATGCAGCTGAAGCCACTCAGTTGGTGTGTCGCCTGCGCTGGCAGTCGCGACGTGAATGGCTGTTTTGCCGCCCACCTTGTAGAGGTGTACCAACTGTTGGGCAATGACAAGGGCAAACTGCGACATGGCAAATCATTCTGGCAAGTTACAGCTTTAGCTTCGAGAACATGTCGTAGACCGGCAGCAGTACCGCTGACATGATCCAGATGATCATGGCACCTAAAAAGACCGTCAATATTGGTGTGATCAAGCCTTGCATCTTTTCAATGGAGTCGTTAACTTCGCGGGTGTAAAAGTAGCTGACGTTATCAAGCGCCTTATCCAAGCCACCCGTGGTTTCACCTACGCGAATCATGCGCACAACCAGTGGCGGAAACAGCGTTGTGGCAGCAAATGCGTCAGACACTTTTTGACCTTGCGAAATGTTTAGCGCCGCGCCGTTGATGGCTTGGCGAAAAGCTAAATTTGACGATAGTGATTCACAGTAACCCAAACCATCAAGTACCGAAACCCCACTTTTGTACATCAGGCCAAACGAGCGTGCAAACCTGGCCATGATGATTTTTTTTAGTACAGGACCTATCTGCGGCAATTTTAATTTTGCACCATCAATCCACAACGCTGCTCCAGGCGAAATGCGCACTGCTGTTGTCCACGCCGCAAAGATCAACGCTACCGTTATCGGTATGTAGTACCAAAAGTCTTTTAAGAAATTAGAAAAGGCCACCAGCGCACGCGTTTGTATTGGCAAAGCGAGCCCTAAATTTTTAAGGAAAGGAATGAGTTGTGGAACCAAATAGATCATTAAAAACCCGACCGCACCCAAAACAAAAGTGCCGGCAAACATCGGATACATCAACATTTTTTTGGTTTGTGCCGCAATCTCGTTAGACCATTTCAGGCTTTCGACCAGCTCAGCCAATACCTCGGGCAACTTTCCAGTCGCCTCCCCCGTGCGAATTAAGCTGACATTAACTTTATCAATGCCAGCAGGCGATTGCTCCAAGGCGTCTGACAAACTGGCGCCGCCCTCAATTCGGTCGACGAGATCAGACACAAACCGTTTGACGGCAGGCTCGTCGGCCGAATCTCGCAAATCAATCAATGACTCAAACAGAGGCACACCAGCTTGGCTGAGTGTTTGCACGTGGATGAAGATATTGATAAGTTCTTTGCTCTCAAGCTTTTTGCGCCCAAACACAGATTTGTTGCTGACCAGTTTGGCGTCCAGCAGCTCTAGCTGCATGCGACTTAAGCGGCCTTCAAGGTCTTCTTCGCTTGTGGCAGATTGCCTTCCTGATACCGTACGGCCGTCAGGCGTAATGGCTTTGTAGTTAAACTCAAGCATGGTGCGCGCCCGTTATCGTTGCTAACTGCCAAGCTGCGTCAAGTCGACCACGCGGGCGACTTCTTCCAGCGATGTTTGACCTGCCCGCACGCGCGCCAAGCCATCTTCAGCCATGGTGGTAAAGCCAGTGCTGCGAGCGTAGGCCAGCAATTCGGTGCTGCGGGCGTTGCGTGACAGCAAATCGTCCAGCCCCATGTCAAAGCGCAGCAGTTCCATAATGGTGGTGCGGCCTTTGTAGCCCTGGCCTTTACAAGCGGGGCAGCCTACTGAGCGATACAGTGTCAGACCTTCGCCGGGCGCGCTGCCCAATAATGACTTTTCAACCGTGCCAGCTTCATACGGTTCTTTGCACTTGCCGCATAGCAAGCGCACCAGGCGCTGGGCAATGATGCCAATCAAGTTACCTGCCATCACGCTAGCGGGAATGCCCAGGTCAAGCAGGCGTGATATTGCCAGCACGGATGAATTGGAGTGCAGGGTTGAGAACACCTGGTGGCCGGTCATGGCAGCTCTGAAACCCATTTCAGCGGTTTCATGGTCACGTATTTCACCGACCAGAATGATGTCCGGGTCTTGCCGCATCATGGAGCGAATGCCGTTGGCGAAGTCCATCTTGGGGTTGTCGGCCGCAGATGCCTGACGGATGCGCGGCATCGGGTATTCAACCGGGTCTTCCAGTGTCATGATGTTGACGCTGTCGGTGTTCATTTCATTCAGGATGGAGTAAAGCGTGGTGGTTTTGCCGCTGCCCGTTGGACCAGTCACCAAAATCATGCCGTAAGGCCGAGCCAGCATCAGCCGCAGGGTGGTCATGCGGTCTGCGGGCAGGCCCATTTTGTCCATGGCAACGATGGACTTGCGTCGATCTAGTACGCGAAGCACAAAATTCTCACCATGAATAGTGGGCTGCGCGGCAACGCGAAAGTCCACATCATGGCCGCGAATAACCATTGAGATTCGACCGTCTTGCGGGGCGCGGGTTTCAGCAATGTCCATGTTGGACAGCACCTTGAGCCGCACGCACAACGCCGCCCAATATTGCTTGTGCAGCACACGCACCTGACGCATGACGCCGTCAATCCGGTACCGTATGCGCAAAAAACCTTCTTCAGGTTCAAAGTGGATGTCCGATGCATTCTCATGTACAGCGTCAGCCAGCAGCGCGTCAATCAGCCGCACGATGGGGTGGGCAAAGGTATTCACATCACGAGCCGTGAGTGCCGAATCGTCAACTTTGCCTGTGCGCAAACTTTTTAGGATGTCGTCAATCGACAAGGCATAGCCGTAAAAGCTGTCAATCGCAGTCTTGATGTCTACTTTGGATGCCAAACGCCACGCCAGCGCAATATTGGCTGGCACCGTTGAGCGGCATTGATCCATGGCCACCACGTCGTTGGTGTCTGAAACAGCTATCGTCAGCAACTGGGTAGCTTCGTCGTAGTCCACCGGAAACACGTCGTAGCCTTGCGCCAAAGTCTTGGGCAGCAGCTTGAGTGCTGCGTCTTCGGGCACCATGTCGACCAAGCGAATAGATTCAGTGGCGCTGGCAGTTGCCATGACGGCGGTTAAGTCATCAATTGACAGCATGCCCAGGCTGACCAGAATGTCGCCAAACGAGCCGCCGCGCTTTTCACGTTCAGTCCACGCAATTTCAGCCTGGTCGTGCGTGATGAGCCCGGTGCGCTCAAGCTCCATGTCGAACGGCGTGGGCTTGTAGGTACTGGCGTTGCGAATGGGGTTGGTACTCATGGTTTTTTTGCCTCGTCTGCGAGGATGCTTACCGGGCTTGCGCGCAATGCCGCCAAGCGGGTACGCGCACGGGCCTCGTCAAACGAGGGCGCCTTGCCTTGCGCCAGATTCAACGCGGTCTCATAGTATTGAGCGGCCAATGCTGATTTGCGCAACTGGTCAAGCGTAACTGCGAGGTTGTAGGCAAACTGCGGCTCTTGCGGGGCCAGGGTGTGGGCTTTGAAAAACAGTTGTTGCGCTTCGGACCAACGGCGTTCACCTGACAGAACCAGCGCCAGCGAATGATTCAAATCAGCGTCTTGTGGCGAGCGTGCAAGAAGCTCGCGGAGTCTGGATTCTTGCCGGGGGTCATCTGCATTGTTGTTAATGCTGGTCAGGCCAGCCAAGGCGGTGGCGTTTTGGGGTTCTAGCCGCAACACGCGCTTATACGAGTCCATGGCGGCTTCGCGCTGGTTGCTGTTGTGGGCAATCACGGCCAGGCCTAACCACGCGTCCCGCTGGGTCGGGTCCAGACGCAGAACTTCGCGATACAGCCGCGTGGCTTCCTGGGTGTTACCGGCTTGGTAAGCAGCGTAGGCAGACTCCATGGTTGTGGGCGGTCTGCGAGCGGTGGCTTGCTGCGGGTTCTGTGGTTTGGCAGCTCTGGATGAATTGGCATTGGTTTCAGGGCGGTCAAGATCAATGACAGTTGATCTTGGTGTGCCGCCCTCTTGCGCTGCACGCGGGCTGGCAGCGGTTCTTGCGCGCGGACCGGGAAAGTTATCAGCGTTAGTTTGCCGGGTGTTAATCCTGCGCGCTGGTTGGGCGCGGGCGGGGAGTGGTGTAGCAAGAACAGGTGCCGCTGATATTTGGGCAGCCGGTGCAGAGAGGCTAGCCACAGCGGTGTCAACCGCTGTGGTTGCGGTAATCTGCCTGGCTGGATTGGCAGGCGCTTCAGCAGTTGTTGGTGTAGATGGCGGCGTTATTGGCGCAGATGGTGCTGGCAACGAAGTTACCAATAACGTGCTTGAAGAGCCTAAAAGCCTGTCACCGTAAAGTAAAAAAGCAGCGACTGGCAAAGCAACGACCACAACGGTGATGGCCAGCAAGTACTTGCGTTTTTGGGGTGTGAATTTGCTGGTGGGCTTACCGGCCATCACGTTAGCGGCTGACTTGGCTTGGCGCGGGGTGGCCATCGGCATTGAAGGTGCAGCGGTTGGTGATGTTGGAGAGCGAGGTTGAACCTTCAAGATTGGCGCTGTGGAAGGTGTTGCATTAACAGGAGGGACAGGTTCTGGTGCGTCAAAGCTGAGTGCAATTTCAGGCTTACTGGCCATTCCAAGGACCACTGCACTGTCAGGCTTGGCGTATTTGGCATGTGGATGCAAGGCCAAATTTTCTGCAACTGCTGTAGCGGCTACGGTCACAGGAGTCGGCGCGTTTATGTCGTCATCAGACAGTTGCAGTGTGAGGTCTGGATACTTATTTACAATCAAAGGCTGACCAGCAGTAAGTAGAAGTTGAGCTGGCGTTTGCGTTTGCGTTGGCGCTGCCTGAAGGGTGCGCTCAATATTTTCTGAGGGCTTGATGTCTTGCAGCGTCAAGTTTGCAGCTGATGATTGGCTGAAAGGCAGAAGCTCACTCGACTCGGCAGAAGGCGTTGTTGTGTGGGATAGTACCAGCGCATCTGCCGCTGCCAGTTTGCGCTTTTTTGAATCATCTTCAGCACGTTTAAGCGCTTCAAGCAGCAAGCTCATTATCTGCGTACTCCGGGGACGGGTGTGTCAATTGACAGTTGGCTGCGTATAAATGACGCATCACCATTGATGCTGGAGTCCCGCAAAATAGTCGGGCGCAGGAAAATTACCAATTCACTTTTGTTCGACTGGTTACTGCGCAATTTGAAAAGCTCGCCAGCCACCGGGATGTTGCCAATACCGGGGATTTGGTCAGTCGCACCGGCTTGTTCGTCTTGCATCAAACCGCCCAACACCGCTGTTTCACCATCACGTACTTTCATGATGGATTCAAACTCACGGGTTTGAATTTCGGGAATGCGGTTGGTGATATTAAAGGCTGCGAGCGCAGGATTGGGGTCGTTGGCGTAGCTGGTGATGCGCGACACGCTGGGGCGCAGGTTCAGTGTAATTTCATCATCATCGCCAATTTGCGCGGTGACGTTCATCAAAAAACCGACCGGTACAGTATTGACGTTGGTGGTGTAGATTGCCGGTGTGGCGGGCACACCCAAAGAGGCAGGCGTACCGGGTGTCACAGTAATCGTGAAGTAAATTTTGTTATCCACCACCTTGAGCAGCGCTGCCTGGTTATTCATGACGCTGACTTTTGGGCTGGACAATACGCGCGTTTTGCCGAAAGATTCAAGCAGCCGAACAGTTGCTGAAATGTCATTGCGCCCACGGCTTGTTGTGAGGCCCAGAGTGCCTAAAAATGGCGGTGCGTTGCCTGTGAGCGGCGCTCTGCCGCCGCCGGGTAAGAGCGCCAGTGACAGTGCAGTTTCACCAATGTTGATTGCGTTGCGAATGATCGACCAGTTGATACCTTGCTGATAATCGTTGGTCAGTGCCACTTCAACAATGGTGGCTTCAATCAGCACTTGGCGCCGGGCATTGCCCACAATCAGGTCTAAAAATTCGCGCACGCGCGAGTGCTGCTTGCCAGTGGCGCGCACGCTGATCACGCCGGTTTCAGGATTGGCAATGACCGATGCCGCCTCTCGGAAAACAGGCGGCGCGACCGCTGGCGTGAGCGCAGCAGCTGTTGATATTCCTGTCGTTGTGGCGCCGGGCGCTGTGCGAACTGGCGCAACCACCGTGACAGGTGCTGTTGTAGTGGCCGCATCGGCAGCTACAACCCGGTCCGTTTCCCGAAGCAAGTCACGGATATTTTCTGTCAACGTCACCCAAAATCGGTTGTTGGAGCTGTTGCGAATTGACGCTGAAGACGAATTACCTGTGCCTGATGCGCCTGCACTGCCGGTGCTTGCAACCTGTGATTCTGAGCCTGTGCTGCTGGTTGATTCGCGGGTAATATTGGGATAGTCAACCTTGTACAAGCGCAAAAAGGGGGAGTCTGGCAGGACAAACAGTGTTTTACCTTCAAGTTCATAGCGCATGTCAACTTGGCGGGCTATCCGGTCAAGCAGCTCGGTGATGGTTTGATCCAGCGCGTTTAGCGTGACGGTGCCCGTGATGTTGGGGTGCACGTCAAGATTTAGTTTTGCGTCTCGCGCAATGGCAAACAGCAACGTCTGAACGCTGACATTGCTGACCACCACGCTGTAAGTTTCTTGCGGCTTGACGATGCGGGGTTCTGGCAAGCGAGGTGCGCCTGCTGACAGTGGCGGAATGTTGGCGTTGTCGCTGGCACGCTGTACTGCCGCTGCACTTGACAGGCCGGGCTCCTCCGCCAAATGACCTTTTGACAGCGGCAGGGGAGGCGGCGCACCGCACGCTGTAACTACCAAAGATGCCAAGAGAGCTGGCTTCCACGCGGGACGAGGTGATTTCAAGGGGCTGGCTCCTTACGGATAGCATCAAGACTGCGAATAACTGGTTTATACCGCTTAAATTCGGGCGGGGCCGATTCGATAAATTGTGTCGCTGCCGTTCGCGTGGAAAATTGTCCCACGTATAGCGCATGGAAAAGCTGTTTTTTATAAAGCCGGTCATGCATCAATACAGGGACATCGGGCATTAAGGCGGTTGTTAATGCGGCTTGTAACAACTGGGCAACGCCTAAAACGTCTTCTTCGTGAGGGGCTGCCTGTGACAACAGCTGAACGGTAAAGCCTGTGGTTGAAGGCAGCGCAATAAATGCATTGGTAGCTTCTCTACGGAATGTGTAGGACGCATTATTCGGCGCTTTGAACTGAGCAAGGGTGGCGGGAGGAATCGGTAGATTGGGTTTGACTTGGGCTCTAGTTGTACTGGCTGCAGATACTGCGGCTGTTACTTGCAATGAATTGGCAGCAACTTTAGGGGCTTCCCTTGGAGCGAGAGCCTCTGACGCAATAGCTTTGACTGGGGGCTGGGTTAGGCGTGTGGCGACTAAAACTGAGTCAGACGGGCTCTGACTTGGTGATGGGATATCAGGTGCAACAGCAATTCTGGATTGATCGGTATTGGTGTTGTTGTTTGTACGGCCCAAGCCGTAGCCAACCCCCGCTGCTGCTAAAACGCCCATTGACACCAGTGCAACGAGAGCAGACTTTTTATATGGCTTGTCTCGTGCGGTTGCCGCTGACGCCTGAAGGCCGGGTACTGCTTTGCCGCCAGGCATGCTGTCGCCAACTGCCCGGCGCACTTGGTCTACGCCTACCTGCGGTACGCCTTCGGCGTAAGCGGCCAGCATAGACTTGTCCGCCAGCATATTGATTTTGCGGGTACGACCTTCAGAGGCTTGCACAAGCAGCGCGAGTGCATTGGCATCAAACAACTCGCCGCCCTGCCAGCCTGCTTTGTGCAAGCGGAACATGAGGTACGCTGAGGCTTCGGCGGCGTTTAAGGGCTGTAGCTCAAAGCGGTGGCTAACGCGATCTTTGACTTGTCGGAGCTGGGGGGCATTGAGCAAACCGTCCAGCTCGGGCTGGCCAAACAGAATAATTTTGAGCAACTTGTGCTGGCTCGTTTCCAGGTTAGAGAGCAAGCGGATTTCTTCTAGCGTCGTGCCAGGCATGCTGTGCGCCTCATCAACCACCACCACCACGCGGCGATCTTGTGAGTACCGCTCTATCAGCACTGATTCAAGCGCTGCCAGAATTTGCGCGCGGTTGCCATCGGGAGGGGTAGGCATCAGGTCTCTGGCAATAGCGCCCAGAATTTCATCCCGGTCAAACACGGGATTGGCCAGGTAAACCGTGTCTGCTGGTAGCTGGCGCAAGCGCTCCAGCAACATCCGGCTCAGCATGGTTTTGCCCATTCCGATTTCGCCCACCACGCACACAATGCCCTCGTCATGCATTGAGGCGACGATCAGCCCCTCAAGAATGTCGCCACGCTGACCACCGCTAAAAAAAAACTCGGTGTCCGGCGTAATCCGAAAGGGATCTGTCTTGAGGTTAAAGTGATCTAAGTACAGGACGCTCATAATGTCTGATGCTGATGTGTAGACCCTGTAAATCTGCGGGTGTTCAAAAACAGAAAAAAGTGGTTTCACTCAATAGAGCACTATTTTGTTACGCATATACATTATGAAACAATTGCCAAATTTAGCCAAGAAAAATGCATAAAGGCTCTGTGAGTGAAGATTAGTTTGCTACAGCTTTGATAGTCTTCCACGCAGTTTTGATTGCCTTCAATCGCCTTTAATCAAGTAAACCTCATATCAACGCGCCAAAAATCGATCTCGCAAATACCCAATAATGTTGTCGGAATCGTAAAGCCATTTCCTTTTTCCAGACGCGTCTGTAATCCTTAAACAAGGCACTTTGGTTAGACCGCCTTCACGCGTTAGCGTGTCACGGTCAGCGCCCGGCGGTTGCGCATCAACGCGCTGAATGTGCAGCGACAGACGAGCCATTTCTTGCCTGACTTTCATGCAGAACGGACAGGTTTTGTAGTGGTACAAAACCAGGCTTTGGCAAGCCTGATCGACCAGCGTTTGTGCAGCTGGACTGCGAAGCACGCCTTTCGGCTTGGTCAGCTTCTCTTTGAGCAGCACCACCGGGCCGAGGATGATGCGGACAAACTTGAAAAAGGTTTTGATTATGATTTTCATGCCTGATTTTAAGAGGCAGGAAAAAACTATGAACGGCAGCGACTAAAAGCAACGGCATTGCTGCCGCTGCCACATCTGATGCAGACCTAATCTTTGGATGGAATTGCCGGGTTTGCTGATAAGCAGCAACACCGTACCAAATAGAGCAGCGGCGGGCGCCAAATCAGGCGAGATGCAGCTCTTTCGCGCCGCACCATCTCCTAATCAGGCGGCTGCTATTAACCGCCTAACAAGCCCTGAATAATGTCCACAATAATGTTGTTTTGCTGCTGAACCAGCACGATGTCACCGCCAATGCGCGCATAGCGGTAGCCAACTGGCGCTGGGGGCAACATGCGGATAACGGGCTGAGCTACCGAGTAAACAGTGACGTTGGTGGGCACCGGCTGACCCACAGCCAAGTTCCGAACCTGGCCCGGTGGCAGGCAGCCGTTGTTCTTTTTCGCCAAACCAGGAGGGCAACGCTTGCCGTCTTTGTAAGTCGTGGTGTAGTACTCGCGAGCAAAAGTGCGTTGCTGGTCATTGAAATAAGCACCCTGCTTGATTTCTTCACGCTGACGTTTCTCAGCCTTTTTCTCGGCCTTGTCTTCACGCTTTTCGCGTTTGTCTTCATGCTTTTGGCCGTGCTTGTTGCCGCCCTTTTCATTATCATCGCCATCTTTCTTGGCAATGGCAGATCCAGCCATCAAAAGCGATGCGATCGCGAGGGCCACAATGCTTAGGGAGTTCTTGAAGTTTGTCATGGTGTTTTTCCTTGGTAATTTTGACGAAGCAATCCTGTAACGTCATCAATTAGCCTGTGGTTGACGCTGGCGTGTAGGACAACGCCCAGTAACACTTTTTTCAAATTCCCAGTGTCAGTTAAGCAGCCATCAAAGCCTCAATTTCATCGGCCCGCACAGGCACCCCGCGCGTCATCAGCTCACAACCGTTGGCGGCTACCAGCGCATCGTCCTCAATCCGGATGCCGATATTCCAGAACGCTTTAGGCACGCCTTTGGCGGGGCGCACGTAAATGCCGGGTTCTATCGTCAGCACCATGCCTGGCCGCAAGATGCGGGGTGGTTTTTTCATCACCATTTCGCCCAGCGGGTCGCGCTCAGCTCTAGGTTTGCTTCCGGGCTCGGTGTAGTCGCCGCAATCGTGCACGTCCATGCCCATCCAGTGGCCGGTGCGGTGCATGTAAAACTGCCGGTAGGCGCCGCTTTGCAGCACGTCATCAACCGTGCCATGTTTGTTTTTGTCTAACAAACCCACATCCAGCATGCCTTGCGCCAGCACGCGGGTGGCCGCGTCATGAGGGTCAGTAAAGCGCTTTCCGGGCTTGGTGACTTTGATGGCGGCTTCTTGCGCGGCCAAAACAATGTCATACAACGTGCGCTGGGCCGGTGTAAATTTCCCGTTGGCCGGGAAGGTACGGGTGATGTCACTGGCGTAGCCGTCCAGCTCGCAGCCTGCGTCAATCAAACACAAGTCGCCTGACTTCAGTTCTGCATCCGCAGCGCGGTAATGCAATATGCAAGCGTTGGCCCCAGCGGCGACAATGCTGGTGTATGCCGGGTACTGCGAGCCTTTGGAGCGGAATTCATGCAGCAGCTCGGCTTCTAAATGGTATTCACGCAGACCACCTTTGACAGGCTTGCGCAGCATGGCCGCACTTTGCTGCATGGCGCGCACGTGCGCACCTGCTGAAATTGCTCCGGCACGCCGCAAGATGGCAATTTCATGTGCGTCCTTGATCAAGCGCATTTCATCGAGCACTTTGCACAGGTCATGCTGGCTTTGCGGGCTTTCAGCGCCATAACGAATGCGCGCGCGCACCTTGCCTAGCCAGCCGTCAACCTGCGTCTCCAGCCCCTTGTGGGTCGCGAAGGGAAACCACGCCGCAGCCTGGTTGGTCAGCAGCGCTGGCATTTTTGCGTCGAGTTCATCCACGCTAAAAGCCTCGTCAACGCCCAGTGCCTCAATTGCTGCTTGAGGCCCCAGCCGGATGCCGTCCCAAATCTCGCGTTCCAGATCTTTTGGGCGGCAAAACAGCGTGGTTTTGCCGGTTGAGTCAATCAACAGCCAGCCGCCCGGCTCGGTAAAGCCCGTCAGGTAATAAAAGTAGCTGTCGTGCCGATACGGGAAGTCGCTGTCCCGGTTACGTGGTGCTTCAGGAGCCGTTGGTAATAGGGCGATGCCTCCACCTGCGGCTTTGAGGGCAGTGGCCACGAGGGCGCGGCGTTTTTGGTAAATGGTCATGGTCATGAGGTGTTTTAGATTCTGTTCAATTCTGCCAAACGTTCCGGCGTACCCACATCCGTCCAAGCGCCTGCGTACAGCTCGGCGCTGACTTGGCTGTTGCCCATCGCAGCCCGCAACAACGGCGCCAGCGCGGCTTTGAGGCCTTTCGGGTTGCCAAACGGCAGGGTGTCGAAAAACGTTTTCCGGTACAACGCAATAGTACTGAAGGTGTAGCGGGGTTGCGGGCTGTCAGCAAATAAATTCAAGGCAAGCCCGTTAACGCTCAAGCCAAAATCACCTTTCAGGTTGTGCGCTGGGTTGTGGGTAAGCCAAAGATGCGCCAATTTGCCGCTGGCAGCAAAGCGTTCAACCGCCGCCTCGGTAAATGCAAAACCGGGCGTGAACACATCGCCTGCCAGTACCCAGAACACATCACCCAGCAGTGGCAATGCGCGCGCCACACCGCCAGCGGTTTCCAGCGCAGCGCCAAAATCAAGACCTTCGTGTGAGTATGAAATGAAAAGCTGCTCACGCCCGTATTGATTGGCCTTGAGGCTGATTTGATGCCCGAAATGAGGTTCAAATTGCTCCCCAAGCCAGTCTGTGTTGATTACAAGACGGGTAAAACCGCCATCAGCGAGCGCATGTACATGCCAGTCAATTAACGCCATACCGCGTACCTTGAGTAGCGGCTTGGGCGTGAAATCGGTGAGTGGGCGCATACGCTCGCCGCGTCCGGCGGCCAAAATC
>ENA-OFCX01000136-OFCX01000136.1-metagenomes-genome-assembly--contig:-NODE-136-length-39830-cov-23.412696_pt1 | contig 39830 bp, 36 predicted proteins | sample MGYA00153384_OFCX01 | MGnify analysis MGYA00153384
TCCGTTCTAATCACTTCGCTGTCAACTGTCAACTGTCAACTGTCAACTGTTTACTCACTACCTAAATAGGCTTCAATTACCGCTGGATCGTTACGAACAATTTCGGGATTGCCAAGAGCAATTAATTGACCAAAATCTAACACGGCAATCCGATCGCATAAACCCATTACCAGCGGTACATGGTGTTCGATTAATAATACCGTCAGCTCAAATTGCTGTTGGATTTGGCGAATAAAATCACTTAATTGACCTTTTTCACTAGGATTCATCCCCGCAGCGGGTTCATCTAATAGCAAGATCCGGGGTTTCAATGCCAAAGCACGGGCAATTTCGAGGCGACGACGATCGCCGTAAGCAAGGTTATTCGCCGCACTGGTGGCTCGATCGGCTAAACCAACTAAATCTAGTAATTGATAAGATCGATCGCGGATATCGCGTTCTTCGGCTGGTGTGGGTGGTAAATTAAATATGCCTTGAAATAGTCCACTATGGGTCTGAATGTGATGGGCGATCGTCACATTTTCCAATACCGATAGATTACCAAACAGGCGAATATTTTGAAACGTCCGCGCAATCCCCCGTTTGGCAATTTGAAAGGGACGTAAGCGCGAAATATCGACACCCTCATGCAACATCTGCCCGCTAGATGCCTGAATCAATCCCGTCATCAGATTAAAAGTCGTGGTTTTACCTGCCCCATTAGGGCCGATTAAGCCGAATATTTCCCCTTTTGTCACCGCAAAAGAAACATCATTTACCGCCACTAGTCCCCCAAATCGGCGGGTAAGTCCTTGGGCGGTGAGCACAACATCAGGCTGGGGGGGAGTAGATGCCATCGATCGAGTGATGTGAAAGGGATGCTAAATCAGTCACTACATATTAAGCTAAAATGGCGCGAATCATTGATGCTTTGGTCATCTGTCTGGAGCAGTTACAATTAAAAATATCTCGATCGATCGTCACAATCGGTACCATCCACCATTCACTGTCTTGAAAAGGTGCTCCACTTGGGGAAACAAGCGACGTTTGTGGGGGAAGCTTCCCCCACAAAGCTCGCGCCCCAAGACTGCACTTTTCGCCATCCACCATCCACTAAACACTAATAACTATGTTTTGATGCAAGATGTGAGAATACCAACCTGCACACTCCTCCATGCAATCTTTACAGCAACTCCTCGATCTAGATCGCCTGCACGTTTGGCATCCCTACGCGGCAATGCCTAATCTGCTGCCAGTATTTCCGGTAGCATCCGCTCATGGCGTATATATTGAGTTAATGGATGGTCGATCGCTCATTGATGGGATCTCTTCATGGTGGACTGCTATTCATGGCTATAATCATCCCCGTCTCAACCAAGCTGCTCATGCACAAATCGATCGGATGTCGCATATGATGTTTGGTGGTCTAACTCACCAGCCAGCAGTGGATTTGACCATGAAATTGATTGCCATGACACCAGATCCACTCCAACAGGTCTTTTTTTGTGACTCTGGCTCAGTCGCTGTCGAAGTCGCGATGAAAATGGCGGTGCAATATTGGTACAATCGCGGCTTGCCACAGAAGCAAGGTTTTCTCACGATTCGGAATGGCTATCATGGGGACACCTTTGCGGCAATGTCAGTGTGCGATCCGGTGAATGGAATGCACCATCTTTTTCGCAATATTTTGACCCCGCAATATTTCGCTGACGCACCGCAGATTCCGTTCGATCGAGATTGGCAAGAGCAGGATATTGAGAGTTTTGCGGCGTTGTTAGCAGCACACCACGATCGGATCGCAGCGGCTATTTTTGAGCCAGTGGTGCAAAATGCTGGGGGGATGCGCTTTTATCATCCAGAATATGTCCGACAAGCCAAGGCGTTATGTGAAAAATATGATGTTTTACTGATTTTAGATGAGATTGCTACTGGTTTTGGTCGAACGGGTAAAATGTTTGCGTGCGACTATGCTTCGATCTGTCCCGATATTCTGTGCGTCGGCAAAGCTTTATCTGGAGGGATGATCTCGCTAGCAGCGACTCTGACGACGCGGGAGATTAGTGAAAGTTTTGCCGCAGGGGAGGCAGGGGTATTTATGCACGGCCCAACTTTTATGGCGAATCCCTTGGCTTGTGCGGTGTCTTTAGCAAATTTAACCTTGCTAGAAAGTTATGATTGGCAATCCACGATCCGATCGATTGAATCTCAGCTCACCGCAGAGTTGGAACCTTGCCGGAGTTTGGCGGCAGTCAAGGATGTGCGGGTATTGGGCGCAATTGGGGTCGTAGAGCTGCACGATTCGGTGGATATGCAAGCGATCCAGCCGCGTTTTGTGGAAGAGGGAGTATGGTTGCGTCCGTTTGGGCGACTGATCTATACGATGCCACCGTACATTATTCAACCGTCAGAACTCAAAGCAATTACTAGTGCTATTTACAAAATAGTCGCTCAGATTTAGGTACAGTTTCTAAACCGCCCTCGAATGAATTCGGGGCTAAGTAGGTAGATGCAATTATTTATAAGATAGATTATGTCTGCAATCTAGCTGGTGGGCACTGCCCACCCTACGCGATGTCTTATATTTAATTACGCCCAGCTACTTAATAGCAAAAGTTCTCTTCAGAGAACTGACCAATTGCGTAGTTCGTTGAAACGAACTTTTGCTATTAGCCCGAACTTCCAGTTCAGGGCGGTGGTAGAACGAAGCAAATTAACTTTTCTTATCCCAAACTGACGTTAATTAGTCTGCGTAGCGAAAAGTGCGGTCTTGGGGTCTCCCCAAGTAGAGCATCTTTTCAAGACAGGCAGACTTTACACTCTAAGCGGCGAATTCAATCGCTGTCATGTCCTAATAGCTTTCGCGATCGCCAGATCATTATTTCAGCTTTGGCTTTCGATCGGACGATCGCTTAAATAAACCCGCAGGTACTAAACCTTGAGGGAAAAAGATCGTACCCAATACGATTAATAAGCCAAAAATTATCAATCGTCCATCCTTGAGAAACTGAGCGATAAATAACGGTAAATTAGGTATATCCGCTGCAAACCGCAACAATTCCGGCATCGCTGTAAATACCATTCCCCCCAGCACCGCGCCCAAAAAGCTGCGCGAACCGCCAATTAAGACAAAAGTTAAGTAGACAATACTTGCATCGAAAGTACCTTGTCGAGCATTCCAGGTATTGAGAAAGTGGGCACTGACGGCACCGACAACCCCTGCGAGAATCGCGCCTAATGTAAATGCTAAAACCTTGTAATAAGTGGGATCGATCCCCATTGCATCAGCAGCTAATTCATCTTCACGAATTGCAACTAAAGCGCGTCCGACACGAATATTTTCGAGTCGATAGACAAATGCCATGCTTAATAACAATAACGGTAAAGCAATCCATAGATACTCGATCGGGCTATTAAATGGTTGGGGAATCCCAAAAATCCCGACTGCGCCACCAGTTATTTCGAGATTGAGAGAAAGGATGCGGAGAATCTCGATAAAGGCGATGGTCGCGATCGCCAGATAAATGCCCCGTAGCCGTAGCGCAGGCACTCCGACTATAATTCCCAAAATCCCACAAACGATCCCCGCGATCGCCATTTCTAGCAGCAATAAAGGAATCGGAAACATCCCCGTCGTCACGAATACCTTCGTTGACAAAATCGCCGCAATGTAACCGCCAACGGCATAAAAACCAGGACTTGCCAGTGATAATTGACCCGCCATCAGGGGTAAATATAGGGAAATTCCCAACATCGAGCCAAATAGCATCGAGACAATTAGAAAGCCATAGGTAGATAAAAAATCATTCATACTTTTTGGATTAATTTCTGTCCCAATATCCCTTGAGGACGTACCAAGAGAATGATGAATAAAATTGCAAAAGCCACAGCATCTTTATAACCCGAATCAGGGACAAATGATTCTACCATGCCAATTAATAAGCCACCAATTACTGAGCCTGGAATACTACCCAATCCACCTAACACAATTACTGCTAAACCTTTTAGCCCAAAGCCAATCCCAAAATATGGCCCCGCAATTCCGAAACTAGAGCCGACGAGGGTACCCGCAATACTCGCCAAAAAGCCACTGACAAAAAAGGATAGCATGATAAATCGTTCGGTATCGATCCCTAGCAAACTTGCCGTGGTAGGATCTTCGGCTACTGCTCGCATCGCCTTACCATACTTAGTTCCAGTGATAAAATAGGTCAATCCAGCGAGAATTATCCCCGATATCACAAAGATAATAATCTGAACTGTCCGAATCGCGATCGGGTTTGCCTCACTCCCAAAATTAATCGCGGTAGGTATCCTCCCATAGATATCATCTGGAAATGTATAGTTTTCAGCCCCAACCAAGTATTGAATTAAATTTACTAGCACCAGCGCAACACCCAAACTAGAAACCACCATCAGCAGTGGATCTGACTGTTTTCGTCTCAGGGGGCGGTAGGCTAATCTTTCGATCGCCACTGCTACTCCACCTGCTAAAATTGCTGCTAAAATTGCGGCGCGCCAGAAAGGTAATTGGATACCCAGCGAAAAGTTTGCGAGTAAACCATTGAAGCCAAATTTCCCACCGACGAGAGCATAGGTAAAATAAGCACCGAGGGTAAAAACTGCCCCATGCGCGAAATTAATCATCCCCAAGATCGAGAAAACTAAGGTGTAGCCTAGCGCAAAAATGGCGTAGACACTCCCGATCGATAAACCGCCTAATAAGTTCTGTAAAAATACCGTCATAGTGGTAATTTTATCAGCCAATGTGACAATTGAGAGTAGGAGCGATCGATTGCTCCTACTCTGAAATTCTATTTCAGGAACTTAAACTTACCGTTAGTACCATCAGCATCCATTTCGATCTGCGCCACATAGAAATCCTTTTGGACAATCTCACCTGCCTTTGTAAACGAAATCTCACCCAGAGGCGTACTATATTTACCCACCAACAACTGTTTATTCAATCCTACCCGTAGATCCGCGATCGATTGAGTATTGACTTTCATCGTGGGATTCGCCTTGGACATGGCAGTGAGTGCATCCACAAAGACTTGTACACCAGTAAACGCTTGAGCACTAAATTGGGGCGGTTCTTTCTTGTACTGCGCCAGATAAGCATCCCTAAAAGCCTTATTCAGAGCATTAGGTTGCGCTGGGTTATAAGCTTGAGCAATCAAAATGCCGTCACACAGTTTTTTACATACAGGGAATAGGTTGGAAGTATTCATCCCGTTACCGCCAATAATTAAACCTTTGTAGCCGAGTTCCCGCAATTGGCGAACGAGATTACCGCCATCGGCTGCTAATCCAGAGACGATGACTAGATCGGGTTTAGCATTAATTCCGGCTGTCGCTTGGGATTGAAAATCGGTATCGGTTGTTTGAAACTTTTGGACGGTGGCGAGTTCTAGTTTTTGCTCTTTAACTGTCTGCTGAAAAATTTCGGTTTCTGACTTGCTGAAAGCATCATTTTGTGCATAAAATACCGCAACTTTTTTAATTTGGGGATTAATTTTCAGAGCAGCTTTCACAGCATTCGGCGCAACAATCGCGACTGGAGCCGATACCCGCCCTACAAAGTCACCGATCTCTGGGATGCCTTTGGCTGTATTCGATGGCCCCAATACTGGTACTTTTGCTCGATCGGCGATCGGATCGGCACTAAAGGCTTGCTGGGAGAGGGTTGGGCCGACGATTCCGACCACCTTATCGCGATTAATTAAGGTTTGAAAAGCATTAATCGCCCCCTGCTCGTCACCTGCGGTATCCTGCAATACCAGCTTAATTGGTGTGCCGTTGACACCACCTTTATCATTAAAATATTTCTCAGCTAATTTAGCTCCAGCAACCTGCTCTTGCCCCAATAGAGCCACATTACTCGTCTGAGCGACCGCAATCCCGATCGGAATTGCACCACCGACAGCACTATTGCCATTGCTAGGGGCATTATTACTTTGAGTGCAAGCTGATAGCAAAATGGGCACCCCGACACACCAAAGGACAGGCTTTGGCACAGACATCCAGCAAAGAAACCATACCGATCTCATAAAATTATTTCTACAATCTTCTTAGTCAATCGATCTATACCACAGAACGGAGCAAAGCCGATATTTCCAGGTATCAAAAGCGATGACGATCGAAGTACGATTTCAGTCAAGGGAACTGCCGCGCGATCGATCCTGTTGCACAGGGGAAAACTCGCATTACAATTCGCTGAGATGATAGGGTTCTTTCCTAGTTTCGGGCACAAGTCCATGCTGCCGGAGGCGGAAATTATCAAAGTTTAATCAAGGAAGCCTTACAGCAGCATATTCAACAACAGCATGAACCGTTAAAGATTATGTTACGAAGGGTATTGCCAGAGGATCTAGATCGGGTTGGGAAGTAGTTATGCTTCGGTTTGTGGGTCAGAGTCCTGTCTGTTATATTTAAGGTGTAACTTCAATACTTCTGGTGTTTAGCGAAGCTTCATGGACATCACAACCACTTTAAATCAAATCTTTATACCTATGCTGTTATTTTAACTTGGGGTGGTGGTGATGGCTTGCAGTTTTGGATCGTCAAGGACAGCTTCTTGGTGCAGCGTATGTAGCGAACGAGAATGATATTAGCAGTATTAAATGGTATCAATCATTACCTACTGCAATGGCTGGCGGTTAGAGCGATAGGTTGGGTTTCATTCTCCAACTCAACATTTCTATGCTATTGCTAAACTTATATCTGTAACCCTCACGTTATTGAATTTAAACCATGCAAACATTTTGGGCAACCTTTTCCCACGGGAAAGTTGAATTACTAGAACAGATAGAGGTTCCCGATGGAACGAGAGTGCTAGTGACAATTTTACCTGATGACGATACTGACTTTTGGCTTCAGGCAAGTCAATCCTCGATCGATACAGTTTGGAATAACTCTGAAGATGATGTCTATGCCCAGTTACTCTAGAAATGACATCATTTTAGTGCGGTACCATTTTGCGGATTTATCGAGTTCAAAGGTTAGACCAGCAGTTATTGTAAATACACAGCATATTTCTCAAGATCTGATAATTACCCCTCTGACTAGCAAAACAGCATCTCTACTTGATGGTGATGCTGATGCAGCAGAATTAGAGCAGTCTCTTCGAGGATGGCTGGGGTTATAGGAATAAGATCGCTAATCGGCGATCCTAGATCTAACCAACAGCCATTCTGGTAAAGGCAATGTCTTGTCGGTTTTTTTATTCGGAGGGAACCTCCGAATAAAACCGCCGCTTTATGAATTGCCCCTACCAGAACTTTGGAATCGGAAAAGTGGCTATTTTCCTAATGCTTACAAACTTCGCGAATGGATTCTAAGCCAACCCGATCGCAGAAATCGCCAAAACCTTCATCAGGCTTCCGATCGATCTTAAAATAGTTCAAAATCGGCGTAAAGAAAGTCTCCAGATCGTCAATGTGCATTCTGTCAGTGTAAACCTGCGCCAGACGAGTCTGAGCGGGACAACCAGCTAGCCACACTTGATAGCTTTCGGGGAAACTACCGACGAAGCCGACTTCTGCCATGTAGGGACGGGCGCAACCATTGGGGCAGCCTGTCATGCGGATGACAAATTGCTCGTCAGGTAAGCCTAATTCGGTCAGGAGGACGCGAAAACGCTCATTGACACTGGGTGCGATCCGCTCGGATTCGGTGACTGCTAGACCGCAGGTAGGCAGGGCTGGGCAAGCCATCGAATAGCGGACGAGGGTATCGATTTTGAGAGGATCTGGCTCGATGCCGTTGGAGATGAGGATTTTGTCGATCGCAGCTTTGTCGGCTGGACCGATATCGTAAATCAACACGTTTTGATGGGGCGTGACGCGCATCGGGATTTGATACGTCTGCACGATTTCTCTCAACGCTGTACGGAGTTTGAAATCACCTTCATCTTTAATCCGCCCGTTGACGACTGAGATACCTAAAAATACTTTACCGTCGCCTTGTTCGTGCCAACCTAAAAAGTCTAAATATCGGAAGGCTGGAAGTTGCTTGAGTGGTTCGATTTTTTTGCCGTAATATTCTTCTACTTTGGCGGTAAATTTAGCTACGCCCCAATCGTGAATCAGGTACTTCATCCGCGCGTGACGGCGATTGGTTCGATCGCCATAATCTCGCTGAGTAGACACGATCGCTTTAACTAAATCGTAGATATCATCTTTAGGTACATAACCGATCGGATCGGCAATGCGGGCAAATGTTTCTTCTTTATTATGGGTGCGTCCTAATCCGCCACCAGCGTAGATATTGAAGCCTAAGACTTCACCTTTATCATCAGAAATAATGACTAAACCTAAATCTTGAGAGAAGATATCGATCGAGTTATCGCCTGGAACTGTCACCGCAATTTTAAATTTGCGGGGCATATATTGCATCCCATACAGCGGTTCTGGATCTCCAGGGAAGATTGTATGATTGGTGTCGTGTGCTAGTGCCGCTTTTACTTCGGGTGCGGGTTCGCCACTGATGGCTTTTTCTCCATCTAGCCAGATCTCGTAATATGCACCTGTGTGGGGCGTGAGCAGATCGGCGATCCGATCGGCATATTCCCAGGCATTGACGTATTCAGGCTTGTTTTTGAAGGGTGCTGGGGGTGCCATCACGTTGCGGTTCAAGTCACCACAAGCACCGAGGGTAGAACCCATGTTCTGCACGATCGCGGCGATGGCTGGCTTGAGGTTTTGCTTGAGGATGCCGTGCATCTGGAAACCCTGACGGGTAGTTGCGCGGATGGTTTCGTTCCCATAGTCACTCGCCAAGCGATCGAGTGCCAGGTACAATTGGGGTGGGATAAATCCGCCTGGATTGCGGGTGCGGAGCATCATCTGATAATCTTTTTCGGCACCTTTGACGCGATTGTCGCGATTATCCTGCTGATAGGAGCCGTGAAACTTGAGGATCTGAATCGCGTCTTCGGTGAAATAATTTGTATCGAGGAGTAGTTCGCTGGCAACAGGTTCCCGTAGATAGTTACTATCTGTCTTTAAATGTTCTACTTTGGCGAGCTTTTTGGGGGCGGAAGTGTTAACCATACTGAGTTTAAGGATACTTGCAGGCGAAAATCTAGCTTATAGTAATCCTAATAATTAAGATCTATATTCTGTCTATTCTAACGTTTGCGTCGGGGAGGTTCAAAGCGGAAATTTCGTAATTTAGCTGCCGTAAGATCGGATTCTAACACTCGCAGGCTGATTTATACTGAGGTAATCAAATCTCAGTAGTTGAGGATCGATGGTAGACACCCCAGATCTCCGGCGGTACGCACCCGCCACCGAGCGCAATCGCGAACCAATTCTCGCAGTTTTGCAGCATGTATTACCGCCAACGGGTACGATTCTGGAAATTTCCAGCGGGACTGGCGAACATTGTATTTTTATGGCTCCCCATCTTGCACCACGCTATTGGCTACCCTCAGATCCCAATCCGGAAGCAAGAGAGAGTATCAGAGCTTGGCAACAGTCCGCACCGCGCGATAATATATATTCCCCGATCGATCTCGATGCTCGTAGCCCTGAGTGGTTGGTATCATCAAAAGAGCCAATTACAGCAATCGTGAATATTAACATGATTCATATTGCGCCAAAATCTGCTTATCTAGGGCTATTTGCTGGGGCAAAACGCGTTCTGCCGATCGATGGTATCTTGTATTTGTATGGCCCCTTCAAGCAAGACGGAGTTCACACAGCTCCTAGCAATGCTACCTTTGATGCCAGCCTTCAAAGCCAGAATCCAGAATGGGGAATTCGAGATTTGGCAGAAATAACTCGTATTGCCCACAGCCATCATTTAGAGCTTCAAAAAGTTTACCAAATGCCAGCGAATAATCTCTCGGTTGTCTTTAAAGTGGTTGGATAATTCGATCTCAATATATCCAGACTTCGGCGGAGATTTTTACCCCACCCCAGCCCTCCCCTTATCAAGGGGAGGGAGCCGGAAAACCTTTGACTGAGAGCCAGTATAAAAATTCCCTCCTCGGAGGGGTGCCCAACGGGTGGGGTGGGTAGATCTCCGCAACCCCAAAAATCTCCCAACATCTCCGCACTACCTAATGGCTAATACCGACTTCCTTGCACATCTCAACCCCTCCCAACGGCGTTCCGTCGAGCATTATTGCGGAGCCTTACTCGTAGTCGCTGGTGCTGGTAGTGGCAAAACTCGCGCCCTCACCTATCGGATTGCCAATCTCATTCGCACACATCATGTCGATCCATCACACATTTTAGCAGTTACATTCACTAATAAAGCTGCTAAAGAAATGCGATCGCGGATCGAGATCTTATTTGCCCAGCAACAGGCAGAATTAAAGTTTGGTAAGCCGTGGGGCGCATTGGATGAGTATCAACAAACTCAAATGCGATCGCATATTTACAAGACGATTATTAAAGACTTATGGATTGGGACATTTCACGGCTTATTTAGTAAAGTACTCCGATATGATATCGAAAAATATCAGGATGAGAAGGGGCGAACTTGGAATAAAAGTTTTTCGATCTTTGATGATGCTGACTGTCAGGGATTAGTTAAGCAAATCGTAGTCAAGCAGTTAGACTTGGATGATAAGAAGTTTGAACCGCGTGCTGTGCGGTATGCGATAAGTACTGCCAAGAATCAGGGCTTATCACCGGATGAATATAGTAGGGAGCAAAATGACTATCGAGGGCGGGTAATTGCGGATGTTTACAAGCATTACCAAGATGCACTGTGTGCCAACAATGCGCTCGATTTTGACGATCTGTTATTAGTTCCCGTTCATCTATTCCGCCAAAATGCTCAAGTCTTAGATTATTGGCATCGCAAATTTAGACATATATTAGTCGATGAATATCAAGATACCAATCGGACTCAATACGATCTGATTCAACTGCTAGTAACTAATGGTGTTGATAGTAAAACATTCGATGCGTGGGAACATCGATCGATCTTTGTGGTAGGTGATGCCGATCAATCTATCTACTCCTTCCGAGCGGCAGACTTCACGATCTTGATGAACTTTCAGGATGACTTTGGCGATAGTAAGGCAGATGATATCACTGAAACAATGGTCAAGCTCGAAGAAAACTATCGATCGCGTGAAAATATTTTAGCAGCCGCTAATCATCTGATTCAACATAACACTCAACGGATCGATAAAGTTTTGATCGCTACTCGTGGCGAAGGCGAACCAATCTTTTTATATAAGGCAGATAATGAAATAGATGAAGCAGAGTTTATAGTCAGTCAGATTCGGAAGCTATTACGCGAAAATCCCGAACTTAACTATGGTAATTTTGCCGCGCTATACCGCACCAATGCTCAGTCTCGACCGATAGAGGATGCGTTTGTCCGAGCGCAAGTCCCATATACAATCGTGGGTGGACTGAAATTTTACGATCGGCGTGAAGTCAAGGATATGATTGCTTATTTACGAGCAATTGCCAATCCTAGCGATACAGTTAGTTTGCTGCGGGTAATTAATACCCCCAGAAGAGGAGTCGGACAAACGACAATCGATAATCTCCAAAATGCCGCTCATCAATTAGGTGTACCCCTGTGGGAAATCCTTAATGATGATACTTCTGTAAAAACTGTCGCCGGACGATCTTTCAAAGGTGTGCTGACTTTTGCTGAAATTATTAATAAGTGGCGCAGCGAAGCCCAAACCCGTTCCGTCGTCGATATAGTTACGGGAATAATTGAAGATACTGGTTACGTTCACGAACTCCAAACTCAAGGTACAGATGAAGCCTTAGAGCGCGTTCAAAACATCCAAGAATTAGTCAACGCGACGATTCAGTTTCAGGAAGAAAATGAGACACCCACGCTCGAAGCATATTTAAGTAGTGCTGCACTCAGTTCCGATCTGGATAATCTCCAAGAAGGTAAAGAAGCTGTCTCCCTAATGACGTTACATGCTTCCAAAGGACTAGAATTCCCCATCGTCTTTCTCGTTGGATTGGAAGCCGGATTATTCCCCAGCTTTCGATCGCTCAACGATCCTCTCGCTGTCGAAGAAGAGCGGCGACTATGCTATGTGGGCATCACCCGCGCCCAGGAAATGTTATATCTATCCCATGCACGGGAACGTCGATTATATGGCTCCAGAGAAGCCGCCATTCGATCGCAATTTATCGGTGAATTACCACCCGAATTACTCAATACCAATCTGCGCGGTAAATCTCAAGCTCAATCGATCGCTAGAACCGCGTCAAAGCAGCCCAAAACAGTCGGTAACGCTACTAGTCAAACAACAGGCTGGCGCGTCGGCGATCGGGTGATTCACCGCCGTTTTGGGGTAGGTCAAATTTCTCACGTATTTGGCACTGGCAATAAACAATCGATCGCAATTAAATTTCCCAATCTCGGTCAAAAAATTATCGATCCTAAAATTGACGGGTTGCAGAAAATCGAGTAACTCAGTCTTGGCGATTGATGGTGGTGAGCAACCCGAAAGTACTAGCGACAAAACAGGTAGCTCCCTATTTTCAATCGAGGTGTTGACAAATAGCGAAACTCATGGGAGTATAGTATACGTGGTTAAAAACACCAATTGCGGGTGTAGCTCAGTGGTAGAGCGCAACCTTGCCAAGGTTGATGTCGCGCGTTCGAATCGCGTCTCCCGCTTAATAAAATATAAATGCACAAAGATAGAAGGTCTTCTAACATTAGAAGACCTTTTTGTGCGATCGACAGTACATCATTTACCATATTAGTAGCACCGTCAATAATCTGCGCTATTTCCTGTGTCACCTCACCAACAGCAGCAAATTTATTTAGACCGAGAATATCCCTGTCCGTGCTATCTCCACGGTAGATTGCAACAAATCTTCCTGACAGAAGCATTTGGATGTGATCGCTGCCATCATCTGTTTGTAATGCAGGAAGATAGTCTGGCGATCGAGGAGGTAGGGGGTACTTATCCCTACAAACGGCGTTATTATTGGGATGGGAAACGGTTGCGAAATCTGAGATCCTTACCAAATGGTACTTTTTGGACATTTTTGGGATCGCCGCAGCGGTGGACGCTGTGGATCGAATATCTGAGTATAATTAGCGTATTGCTAATCGTACTTCGACTTTATTGTGGAATAACGCCAACCAATCCTAGCTTTAATCTTGTACTATCAATGGCGATAACTATTAGACCTCTTGCGAAAGTAATGGCTTGATCCTTTAACATCAACCATTCCAAGGATTACTTACTAATAATAAAAGATTTCTTGAATATACTGACATGTATAGGTTTTGTCGATCAATTTCGGACTTTCGCAAGAGGTCTATTGTTGTCTCCACCATTATTATGCTCTGGTTATTCGACCAACGTTAAGAACCTCTCTATGGAAAATGCAAGTGCTAACCCCAGCCTAGCTAGCGTATTGCATCAGTCCGTTCAAGCTGGACGACACATCGCACTGACTAGCAGCAAGCAACGAGAACAGGCGATCGGCTCGATGGCGACAGCCCTGCGAGGTGCATTTCACGATATCCTGGAGGCTAATACTCTCGATCTAGAGGCAAGTCGCGAATCAGGTATTTCCGATCTACTGTTGGATTGGCTAAAACTTACTCCCGAACGTCTTCAGAGATATATAGATCTGTTGCATCGTCTGGGCGAACTTTCATCGATGTATGGTAGTACAGATCTCGGTTCACCAGCAGGAGATCGCCATAGTTACAGCCAAGTTAGACCGTTAGGTACGGTAGCTTTCATTTATGAGGCTCTACCAGAATTGGGTGCCATTGCCGCAGGTATGAGTCTCAAAACAGGTAATAGCATTATCCTCCGTGGTGGCACCGAGGCACAACATACCAATCAGGCAATCTCGATCGCGCTCAGAATTGGCTTAGAACGAGCTGATTTTCCGATAGATGCCATTCAGCTAGTTGACTCTACTCCCAGCCTATTGTATGAGCTACTAACCCACACTCAGCAGGTAAATTTGGCGATTTGTTATGGAAGACCGAGCTTGATTCATCAAGTCACTCAGCAAGCAACAGTATCGATTTTGCCAGCCGCGATTGGGAATTGTTATCTGTACTGGGGCGCGAATGGGAATTTGGAACTAGTCCGTCACGCGATCTGTGATAGTCATGTCGGTGAGCCTGAGGCTGTCAACGCGATCGAGAAAGTACTGATTCATACCGATCGATCTTCGACATCTCTGACGACACTCTGGAAAAGTTTAAAAGAGAAGGGATTTCAATTGCGTGGCGATCGAGAGTTGGTTGCTAGTTATGGAGAATATCTCCAGTTAGCCCCTGAGACAGAATGGCATCAACCATATCTACGCAAAGTTGTCGCCTTCAAGTCTGTTCAAAGCGTGGATGAAGCGATCTCGACGATCGATCGTTATAGTAGCGGACACGCTGATGGGATTATCACTGATTCTTACCTAGAAACCCAGCAATTCGTCGCTGGGATTAATAGTGCTTGCGTGTATATTAACGCTTCCCCTCGCTTTTATCGCCACCAACGAGGTAGCGATCGGATTTGGCTAGGGATGTCCAATTATCATGGTTCCCAGCGTGGCGCGATCGGACTAGCCTCACTCATCGCGACGCAGCAGGTGACGATGGGCTAGTGGGTATTTTTAGCATAGCGATGTCAATTGCTGCTACATTTGCCATACCCGCCTAGTGCAGATTCGATCTGTGTCGGCTGCGGACTTTGAACCTGTAGCAGCATTTATCTTCTAGTAATTACCGCCGAGGGCGTGGGGGTGGTACAATCGGGCGATCGTCACCATTACGTTTGTCTTCACCATTGGATGAGCGACGGGTTGGTGGCGCACTGCGAGGTTTATTACTCGCTGCTGGCGACTCTAGATCGCCATCTCGCGATCGATCTGAGTCCGAATAACTACTAGGATTGCTCCCATAGACATCTAGATGGACAGATTGACCGACGGCTGACGCGGCTGCTTGAAGAATGGTACGAACTGCTTGGATATTTCGACCGCCGCGACCGAAGGCACTACCGCGATCTGGTTCCGCCACAGCCACCCGAATCCAGATCCGATTGCGCTCGATCGTGTATTCACAATCAACGCCAATCGCATCTGTCGCACTCAAGAACGGTTGAAATAAAAATTTGACTAGTTGCTCGTAGTCAGGCAAATTGAGTCGTTCGGTCGAGATCACGATACTTTGAAACCTTTTTGCTCGATAACATTAGCTTTTTCCAACAGCCGACGCACGGTTTCGGTTGGCTGGGCACCTTGTTGAAGTCTTCTGAGGATCGCATCGGTGTCGAGCCGAACTTCGTCGGTTCTGGGATTGTAGAAGCCTAATTCTTCTAGAGGACAACCATCGCGTCTAGTGGTACTTTGCATCGCGACTAAACGGTAACTAGCTTCCCGCTTTTTACCAAATCTTTTGAGTCGTATTTTAATCATTTTGAGACAGTTTAACTGGTAATATTAGTGAGTTGCATTATTGACCCACAGCCTTTCCAATATAACATGGCAGTTGGGCAATCTGTCTAGATGTCGATCTAAAGTGCAGCAAAGATCGGCAGGTTGGCGATCGGCATCCAACCAGAGATGAATCGAGATTGACACAGTAGGGACTATGAAAGTAATTGGGCTAATGAGTGGGACATCGGTAGATGGGATCGATGCTGCATTGGTAGAGATCGCCGGAACGACACTCGATTTGCGGGTAGAATTGCTGGCTGGGGACACTTATCCTTATCCTGAGGAGCTGCGATCGCAAATTTTGGCGGTGTGTGCGGGTGAAAAATTATCGATGCTCGAACTAGCAACATTAGATGATGCGATCGCGGCATGTTTTGCACGAGCAGCAATAGAGATTCAGGCTAACCACCCTAAGGCTAGCTCGATCGGTTCGCACGGTCAGACAGTGTTCCATCGCCCTACAACCGACCAAAAGATGGGTTATAGTCTCCAGCTTGGGAGGGGAGAATCGATCGCCGCCCTCGCCCAAATTACCACCATTAACAACTTCCGCGCCGCAGACATTGCCGCAGGTGGACAAGGTGCGCCCCTAGTACCCAAACCGGATGCTTACCTCCTGAGCCATCCCCACGAGCATCGTTGCGTTCAGAATATCGGTGGGATTGGGAATGTCACCTATCTACCGCCCAATAGTCTGCCCGATTGGGAGCAAAAAGTTTGTGGTTGGGATACAGGCCCTGGAAATAGTCTACTCGACCTCGCAGTTACCCAACTCAGTCAGGGTGAATTGACATTCGATCGAGATGGCGCATGGGCGGCTACAGGCAAAGTTTGTCAACCGCTAGTTCAAACTTGGTTATCACAACACTATTTTAGTGCCCCACCTCCCAAATCCACAGGAAGAGAGCTATTTGGGGCAGATTATCTCCAGAATTGTATCGATGATGCGAACGGCTACCAGCTTACTCCAGCAGATCTATTAGCTACTCTGACCGATCTGACTGCTAGTAGTATCGCTGATAGTTACCGCCGATTTTTGCCACAACTACCGGAGCGAGTATTACTCTGTGGCGGGGGTAGCCGCAATCTCTATCTGCGGGAACGTCTCCAGCAGCACCTCCACCAGATCCAAATCGGTACTACTGATGATGCAGGAGTAAATGGAGACTACAAAGAAGCGATCGCTTTTGCTGTCTTAGCTTACTGGCGACATCACCAAATTCCTGGCAACTTACCGACGGCTACCGGAGCAAAATACCCAGTACTGTTGGGTGATGTCCATCATTGGCAATGAATTGGGTATATTTAGAGTAAGCTTATTTATTACCATCATCAAATTTCAATCTAGTAAATAGGTCGATTACCTCCGGTACGCTACGCGAACGGTTGTTATTAATAGTTGTCGCATCCGATCGTCGATGGCAGACAGACGCGGAGGATGGGGATGATATTCTGGTTCGATCGGCACTCAATTCGATCGCATTGTCTAATTATTAAAATGGGAATTTTCTTGCCTTGGCTGCTTTGCCTCCGAGCGAGGAAATCGATATGTCACCAGCAGACACAGCTTCAGACAAAGGTAGCGCAACCCGATTGCTTTTTCGATGCTCAATTCTTATTTTCAGTTGATTAGTATTATTAATTTGTTGCCCATCTCATTATCGAGCGGCAGGGAGACATCGATCGCGTGAGAGATGAATATTATGGTCGCTTACTGGTTCAACGCTATCAACTATTAGAGATCGCGGGGAAAGGCTCGATGGGACAGGTGTACCAAGCTAAAGATACACTCCTGGGGGGCGTGATTGTAGCGGTCAAATTTTTGTCGCGATCGAAAATGACTCAGCGGGTAAGGGATCGGTTTATGCGCGAAGCAACCATTAGTGCCCTGCTGGGAGAGCGAAGCATCCACATTGTCAAAGTGCGAGACTATGGAGTCGATGATGAGGAAATGCCCTTCTATGTGATGGAATACCTCAAAGGATCTAGTCTCAAAGATGTGATGCAAAATAAACCCATGCCACTACCGAAGTTTTTTAGCTTCATGCGGCAGATTTGTCTGGGGTTACAATGCGCCCATGATGGGATTGAAATCGATGGCAATGTTACCCAAGTTGTCCACCGCGACATCAAGCCCAGCAACATTATCGTTGTCAAAGATGCCACCATCGGCGAGTTAGTTAAGGTGCTAGATTTTGGCATCGCTTTACTCAAATCAGATGAATCTCCAACTGGATTTATGGGGACACCTGCATACTGTTCGCCCGAACAGATGGATGGCAAAACGCTCGATCATCGCGCGGACATCTACAGCTTGGGAATTATGATGTTCCAAATGCTCACGGGCGAACTTCCGCTCAAGCCCAAAGCTAGTTCATTTGAGGGCTGGTTTCAGTCTCATCATTATCAAACACCCAAATCCTTTAGCGAAGTTAGAGCTAAACTAAACCTACCACAGGGATTGATCGATGTTGTTAATCAGTGTATGGCAAAAACAGCCCAGCAACGTCCATCCAGCGTAACTGAGATCCTCAAAAGTCTCGAACAAGTCGAGCAAAACTTAGTGCGAGGATTATCTTCTGGTACTTTCCACGATAACGGCAGAGAATCTGGAGCGCACCAGCACACACCACCTACTGCTGATGATATCTGTCGTCAAAGTACATGGCCCAAAGACAAGCCTAGAGCCGAAATCGTCTTTCCGCAACTAATCCAGTATGAAAATACCGAATTAGTCACCATGTGGATCATGCTCTCTGGTGCTGATATTGATAAATACAAGCATAATAAACCGCATTCTCAGTTTCTCTTTGTCGGTTCGCCCCATCCAATGCTACTGTGGCTGACAACGCTATATCAAAATGAGCAGCAGCACCGGATGTTGCCTTGCTATCTAGATCTGAAAAAACCGCTCGGTGAAAAAATACTCCAAATTCTCACCCAGACGAGTACCTATCGACTGGTATTATTTGCGCTTGAAGGCGATGAACATTGCGTTTGGACGATCGATGGCAAAATTCCGACTAGAAAAGTTCAACTGCTGAAGGAATGGTTGTCAGAGAGTCAAAATAGCTCTGCTGCACCCAGTCAAATTAAGGAAAGTAAGCGATCGCTCAAGGAGGAGTTGGAGTCTCTCAAACCCAAGCTGCTTTCTAGTCTTCAGCGTCAAATTTCTCGGAAGAAGTAGGATGGTGGATGGTGAATGGTGAATGGTGGATGGTTGTCCTTTGTGGAGTTGAAACTTTCTAAAGCCTAAAACCTAAAGCCTAAAACCTAAAACCTAAAACCTAAAGCCTAAAACCTAAAGCCTAACACCTAACACCTAAAGCCTAACACCTAAAGCCTAAAGCCTTCCTAAGCCACACTGCCGCGTTTTCTGGTTTCTTTGTAGGATGTACCGACGTTTTTGATGCCTGTTTTGACTAGTTCTTGTTCGAGGAGGGCGAAGAAGCTCGATCGATCGGCACCTCTGACTACTGCTTGATTGTGAGCTTCTGCTAGGGCGACGGGGTAGCCAAAGCCTTTATTGACTTGAGCGACGATCAGACTCAACGCTGTACTTGAGAGCTTTTCATCCTGTGCTACCCAAGCGGGAACTTCGACACGAGCAATTTCTGTGCCGACGTGGAGATAGCAAAAATACACTTTGTGAGAGTCGTCATACCAGTCCAAAATCTTGGCGGTACTCTGCCACCAGCAGCTACGTTGTCCTGGTGATAATTGCGTATTCCACAATGTTGTATCTCGCACCCCTTCAAACTGCTGACAGGGGAGTTTGGTTGCATCTCCACAGTGGGTCGGACAGTCGGGTGTATCGTGGGGACAGGTTAGCAGCCGCAGGAGGTTGAGATTGTCGATACTCCGAGAGGAACTCAGATAACCGACGATCGGAATTCCGGCTTGGCGCAGATCTTCCCATGCGGCTAAAATCGGATTGAGAATTCGTTCGCGGGCTTCTGCTGGTAATTGTTCGAGAAACCAATATACTAGAGAACCATCTACCATCGCTAAGGTGGGTACACGAGGCGAGGACGCGATCGATTTTGGATCTACCCCATCAAACCCAAATGGTGGATTAACCCAGTTGCAGCCCAATTCTGCCAGGACTGTTGCCTCGGAAACTGCCCGTCGATAGCCCAACCATTCTTCAGTACTTATTCCCCATTGGCGCGAGATATACAGATCTTCTTGCTGATAAAAAACTTCAGGAATGCTATCGAGCAGTGGGTGCAAATTTTGCCCGTAATGAATCATCACTCTACCGATATTAATCAGGTAGCAATAAGCAATTTCATGATGACTGGGGGCAATTTGGGAGCCATCTGTGGCTAATACAGTTTGCTGGGGTGGGGGAGCCGCAATATCAATCCGCGTGTCGAGGGGTTCGACGGGAATAGATGTGTTGAAAAATAATCGATTTTGCCACTGTTGCTGGATCGCAGCTAGCTCTACTTGTCTGTCGATCGCTTGCTGGAGCGAGGCTGTGGCTAATTGTAATCGCTGCTGATTTGCCGCAGTCTCACGTACCAAATGTTGACCGATCCCAGGCAATTGTTTGGCAACCTGATTAATATCTAGCATGGGGAAGGCTTTAGGTTTTAGGCTTTAGGCTTTAGGCTTTGGGCTTTAGGGCAAGAGGTAGTGGTGAGATGCTTTTCGCTGTTAATCTCGCGCTACATATCAAATAGTAGAATGGCTGGCGATCGAAGATAGGCATCGACAACAACTTTATCAGCAGTTTCTCGATCGACTCTCCACAATTACCAGCCAGGAAGCAACTCTCAACTCTCAACTGTTTAACAATTAACAATTATCAATTAACAATTATCAATTATCAATTATCAATTAATTTAACTACCAACCCTTTTCAGATTGAGCCAAAACATAAGTAGCAACATCTTCAATCTGAGCGGCACTGAGTCTACCACCGAATGCTGGCATCGCATTCTTACCATTGGTGACTTGGGTAGTAATTGCCGCGATCGAGTTCATCCCATATTCTGCCAAAGCTGCTTTCTTGAGATTCTTTTTTGCCATGATGACATTGTTTCCACCAGCATGACAAGCCGCACAGTTAGCACTAAATATTTTGCCGCCACTAGCTACCTCAGCCGCGAAAGCAGGGCTACTAAATGCGATAGTAAGTATTGCGATCGCTACGGTGAAAATTGAAATCAGCCTCTTCAAAACGGTTCTCCTGTCTAAATTTAAATGAAGGAATACAAGTATATACTTGTCATTATTAATCAACTTTACCCAGTATACTTAGTCGGAACCTGAGAAGTACATATTTTATGACCTCTTAGGTTCCGACTAAGCACATTGGCTATTGACATGGGGTAAAGATCGCCGCTAGCTTTGCTTGCAGAAGATACTCACCCCACTACATTATCTGACTGTTTTGCCACCACCCCATTGCTCGCCCATGATTTTGGGCTGCATCAGGATATGTCCAGCGATATTGTACATGTCATCCTCAGATAGATTCTTCATTTCGGTGAAGATATCTGCACTATCCATACTAGGGTGCAACTCAGCAATTTCAGTTTCGCCGTCATAGGTTGTCGGATGGTGCATGTAGTCTACCAACGCCACAACATTATCCCGTGCTGGGGTGGCACCGGATAGATCGACAGGGCCTAAGCTGACATTAAAGTCAGTTTTGGTAACGCCACCAGCATGACATTGGGCACAAGTTGACGCAAACAGTTTTCTACCTTGGTTGACTTGTTTGAGATTCAGGGTGGCAGTTTCGCCCCCTGCGTTCAACTTGACTGTGCGCGTTGCCGCATCGAGTTCGATCGCACTCGCGCTGATGACAAAGGTTTGGAATGCAAACAACATGGTTGCCACAGCCAGCAACAGGAATCGCTTGAACATGGTTCTCCCTCTAAAAAGATAACTTTAAATTAAATGATAATTACACAACACAGCTAAACTCAATACTGAAGCCACAGCTATCTTATCTTACCCATATCATCTCATTATCTCGACCATAATTTCTTCCTTTCTCCTCATAAAGTAAATAAAAATTTACAAATCAGTGGATAGTGGATAGTGAATAGAGCAACGCTTGTAGTCTTATGCCGAACACAAAATCCGATAAACTTTTTCCATCCACTATCCACTATCCACTATCCACTATCCACTAACTCTGATGCAGTCTCACCAACTGAGCAACTGTCCGCTTCAATTGAGTGCGGGGGACAATTTTATCAATGAAACCCTTTTGAAGTGCGTATTCCGAGGTTTGGAAATCGTCGGGTAGTTTTTCCCGCAGGGTTTGTTCGATCACGCGTCTACCCGCAAATCCGATTGTCGCTTTGGGTTCGGCGAGAATAATATCTCCCAACATGGCGAAACTAGCCATGACACCGCCTGTCGTGGGATGGGTGAGAATGGGGAGATAGAGTAATCGCGCTTCGCGGTGTCGTTCTAGCGCACCAGAGATTTTAGCCATCTGCATCAGACTGAGCATCCCTTCCTGCATTCTGGCACCTCCAGAAGCACAGACGATCGCCACGGGGATGCAATTTTTGGTAGCATATTCGATCGCCCGCGTTAGCTTTTCGCCGACGACAGAACCCATACTCCCACCCATAAATTGAAAATCCATCACGCCCAATGCCAGGGGCGAACCTTCAATTTTTCCCGCTCCAGTAAGTACTGCATCGGTTAAGCCAGTTTTGTGCTGAGTTTCCCGCAATCTGTCGCTATAAGGTTTGAGATCTCTAAATTTTAGCGGATCGGTAGGCTGAAGGTGTTCATCAAACGGAATCCAGGTATCAGCATCGATTAATTGAGCGATGCGTTCGTGACTAGAGACGCGCTTGTGATGTCCGCACTCTAGGCATACCATCTGATTGGCGGTGAGATCCTTGGTATAAGCGATCGCATTACAAGCTTCACATTTTGTCCATAGCCCATCAGCAATTTCCCGCTCCTGTTGCTGCTGAATGCTGGGGCTGGTTTTCTGACGATCGGCAAACCAATCGAAGAGGGACTTGATTTGGGACATATGGCAGAAATCGGTAAACAGCGATCGGTAAAAAATTAACACTGAGTCAGCTACATTATCTCGTGTTTGGGGGCGATTTCCCATCTCACTTTTGAGTACGTATTTACGGCAATGGTTGGATCGGATCGATTTAACTCATTTAAGGACTGAGATATTCAATCTACTACTCCCTTCCCACTCAAGAAATAGGCATCATGATTCACCATCCACTATCCACCATTCACCATTCACCCCCTACGTTAAATGTCTAATTTGACACTGGGAAGGGAGTATCTAAGCTATTGTGCGGATAAATCGGAAATACTTCAGAAAATTGTGAGTAATCTAGTAGATATTTTGGCGATTTTGTCTGTAGCATTAAGCTAAAATTCACCGATTGCATCGTCATCCGTCACAGCCATGAGCTATTGCCTCAACCCTAATTGCCCTCAGCCCCAAAATCATCATGAGGAGAAAATTTGCAAAGCTTGTAGTAGCCAGTTACTTCTGAAAGAGCGTTACCGAGCGATTAGTTTTCTCGATAGTGGCGGGATGAGTCGAAATTTTCTAGCGGTAGATACCGATATGCCCGCAGAGAAACGCTGTGTCATCAAGCAGTTTTTCCCAGCCCCGCAAGTATTGGACGATCCGGAAGCTTTTGAAAAATCGATCGAGTTATTTCAACGGGAAGGGGCACAATTAGATCGGCTGGGTACTGACTCTACCCAAATCCCGCAACTATTTGCTTATTTGGAGCAAGAGCGCAGGTTTTATCTAATTCAAGAATTTATTGACGGGCAAAATTTACTCAAAGAACTAGACGAGCATGGTGCTTATTGTGAAACAAAAATTCGACAGTTATTAGATGATTTATTACCGATCTTAAAATTCGTTCACGATCGAGGGGTGATTCATCGAGATATTAAGCCCGAAAATATCATGCGGCGCAATAATGGACAACTGGTAGTCATCGATTTTGGGATGTCCAAACACCTAAATAGTACTGTGATGTCGCGAGGAACAACAGGCGGGACGATGGGCTATGCGCCACCCGAACAGATTCGAGCGGGGGTTGCTTATCCGGCGAGTGATATCTACGCGCTGGGGGCTACCTGCATCCATTTGCTGACCGATATTACGCCCGATCGACTGTACGATTTTATGACTAATAAGTGGACATGGCGACAGGAGTTAGCTACTCAAGAACGACAGATCGATGAGAAACTAGCTAGTGCGATCGAGCGGATGTTGATGAATGAAGTTCAGGATCGTCATCAATCGATCGCGTGTATTATTGCGGCATTAGCTTCTCCGCCTGTTAATAAGTGGCGACTCATGGCGATCGCCGCGATCTCTAAAATCGCGGTACTTTCAATAGGATTAGTCACTTATTCCTATAAAGAGCGGATTGAGTGCCAATTCGGTGCACACAATCCAGTTTGTCCCGCGCCAATTGCCAAGCTAGTAACACCGCAGTCGCCCCAAAAGATCGGCAATGTTCTGTACTATCCTTATCTCTCTGCCAAAGATAGTCAGGGCAAGTCAGCAGAGATTAATATGGCGGTATTGAGCGATCGATATGAATGGCAATTAGGCTCTGATAATCAAGTTAGACTCAAGGGACAAACTCAATCAATTCCGATGTCTGTCATCAAACAAGAACTGGAAAAACAGGGTATTTTCAAAATCATGGATAATCCCAATCGAATTATTGCTCTGGGTACTGCTTCTTGTGAAGGAAGCAGTACCGAAGAAGAATTACGCGCACTGAACCGAGCCAAAACAATTCAAGCTAAAATTGTTAAGCAATTGTTTCAGGTTAAGGAATATCCAATTTTAAATTTAGGTCAATTTAAGCGCGATAACTGTCAGCGAGATGTTAAAGGAAATTCCTTGCAACGAAGATTGACAATCGTGGGAATGCGAAGAGAAAGTGCAGGTATAGAAGTCAAAGAAGCACTATATCAACGTTTGGGCAAAACAATCAAAGATTTGAACTTAAATGATTATTCTCAAGGTACTGTAGATAAATTTGAACTAAAGAACTAGCACCGCGATTTAGCTAGGGATGGCTTGAGTAGAAAGCTAAATCACGATGCGGCAAAACGACCTTACACGCTACTTTCGCGACTTTGCCAAAACTGCTCTGCAAAGGCTACCGTCGGGTGCATCGGAGCCTTGGGCTTCGTTTTGAGTACCATCGCTGTCTCATTGAGGTATTTGTCCCCCTTCTTGTGATTGCAAGTCTCACAGGCAATCGTGACGTTATCCCAGGTGTGAGTACCGCCTTTAGAACGGGGAATGACATGATCGATCGTTAATTGCTTGGCACTCCCACAGTACTGACAACGGTGTCCGTCCCGCCTAAGCAGCTCGCGGCGACTGACGCTCGGGAGTTTCCACAGTCGTTCGGCGGTGGTGCTTTTTAGGCGAATGTGGTGGGGAACTTCGATCGCGACTGAAGGCGATCGCAAGATCCACACGAGTTTGGTATCCTGGAGATCTAGCGGCTCGGCTCTACCACTAATCAGCAGGGTAATGGCACGTCGGATATTAATCCGCGCCATCGGTAAATAGTTGGTCGAAAATACGACGACAGAGTTATTTAATACCGATGGTATTGTAGCTTTGTCGATCGATTTAGTGTCTGAGATCCCGATTGTGGCAGGTTTCATAATTTTGAGCCTCGTAACGAACAACCCCCGTTGTCTATGGTAGACAAGCGGGGGTTACAAGAAGATGCAGATTGGTTTCTTGTTAGATTTTCAACTGACCAACATCCGTAGTGGTGTTGTGACAGTTGCTTTCCCGCAATGGTAAAATGGTAATAGATGCAGCGATTGGATGTCCGTCTCTTCAAAATTACCTCGATTGGCATCCTCTAGCTGCCACAAATTGCTCTCACTGCGTTGAGCAATAAAATAATTTGGCTTGAGTGATGTAAAGAGATTCGACACGAATGGCAACGGGTAAAGATCGAGCTTATTAAATAATAATATATATCTTTGCTAGCAACGGCAGAGCGTTCGAGCTAAGAAAAAGTTACTAGTTTATTTTGCTAAGATTGAAAGAGTGGGCATTTTATAATAATACCGTAAATTTTATCGAGATGTCCAGTCTGGAGATCTTTCAAGCCAGGACTCGGCATCTGTAGTATGTAGCGATCGAGATGTATGCCAATGCGCGTAAAGATTGTCACATACTTAGAGGAAATGGCGATGGGACAATTAGACTCGAAGTAAATTAGCTCCTCTTCACACTATGGGAACGACGATCGTGGATCGAGATTTGACGCTGTTGCAGCAAGCCAATCATCAGCCAGTTACATTGGCTGACTATATCTATCCAGCTATCCAAAAACAATATGTTACGATCCTCACGCTTGAAGCCGATGTGCTGGCTGATGACGATCTAGAAGCAGTACATCAGATGCGAGTCAGTTTACGCAGGTTGCGATCGCAGATTCAAGCATTTGGCTCAATTTTGGATATCCCCAGAGTCATGGGCGACAAACCGATCGGCAAAATTGCTAGAATATTAGGCAAAGTTCGCGATCTAGATGTCTTACAAGATAATTTCAAAACTTATCGGGTGGATCTGCCAGATGCCGAGCAAATATATCTAGAAAAGGTCGCTGCAACAATTGTCAAACGCCGCCGCAAGGATATTTTGAAAGTTAAGTTGATGCTCGAAGAACGAGATTATCAATATTTCAAATTGGGGCTAAATAATTGGCTGAATAATCCCCAATATATGCCGACAGCCCGATTAGAAATTGGGTCGATCTTACCAGATTTAATATTACCAGTAGTAGGGCAAGTATTTCTCAATCCTGGGTGGTGGTTCGATTTAGATTTAGGATTAGAGCCAGAATTGGCAGTTACTCAGATGTTGGCGATCCACGGCGAGACATTGCACAGCCTTCGCAAACAAGTTAAAGCGATCCGCTACTTGATGGAAATGTTTCCCGATCGATATCCACCTCGATATCGTGAATACCTCAAAGATTTTAAACAAATTCATCAACTATTTGGGAATATTCAAGATAACATAGTACTAGATGAATTTATTCGTAAAGCTTTGGGTAAACGGGCCGCAACTAAATTACCAACACTCTACGATCGCATGGCTCGGAGTAATTATCTAAATTGGCAAACTTGGCAACCACTCCAGCATCAATATCGGCAATCGGCAACCAAGCGAGAATTGCAGTTATTACTGATTCAGGATATCATCCATAATTTAGATGGATAGTGACAATAGCTCGATCGATTATGCAAGTTTGGAATGGTTGGAACTACCACCGCTAGATCTCGATACGATCTGGGCGATTATTAATGAATCAATTACCGATCTGCAAGTAAATCAGATCCTCTGGCACTATTTGGGCTATCGCTACAATCGGGTAGAAAATACCTGGGAGCTGAGTCAAGTAGATCTAGATTGGCAAGCTGCTTATCCCACACCACCAGATTTTATCGCAAGTCGCCCAGCAACAGTAAAACTCACTCGATCGATTCAGCCAGAGCACAAGCAACTGCTCAAGCAACAACTCGGTTTTAAGGGTTATAAAATTGGTGAATTTGGCCCTCGTCAAACCAGACGAGCAACGGCGGCGAGTTGGTTGTTAGCCTACATGGCTAGCAGGGTATAGTAACTTTGGATGGTTTGAATCTTACAGTCACTTTATTCAGGAAAGACAATATGGCACGGGTAATGATCGTGGGTGCAGGTGGAGTCGGAAATGTTGTCGCACACAAGTGCGCTGCACAAGCCGAATTTACAGATATTTTACTGGCAAGTCGGAGCGTCGATAAATGCGATAAAATTGCGGCATCGATCGGATCGCCAAAAGTTACGACAGCTTCACTCGATGCTGATGTGGCAGCAAATACAGTCAAACTGATAACAGAGTTTCGCCCTGATATCTTGATCAATGTCGCACTCCCTTATCAGGATTTGGCTTTGATGGATGCTTGTCTGGAAACTGGTATTCACTATCTAGATACTGCTAACTATGAGCCAATCGATGTCGCCAAATTTGAATACAGTTGGCAATGGAAATATCAAGATCGGTTTAAAGCAGCCGGATTGACAGCAATTCTCGGCTGTGGTTTCGATCCTGGCGTAACGGGCGTATTTAGTGCTTACGCGCTGAAACATTACTTTGATGAAATTCACTATCTAGATATTATCGATTGCAATGACGGCAATCATGGTAAGGCATTCGCCACCAACTTCAATCCAGAAATTAATATCCGCGAAATCACTCAAGTCGGGCGATATTTTGAAAACGGCGAGTGGGTAGAAGTACCAGCATTATCGATTCATCGTCCGATTCCCTATCCCGAAATTGGCGATCGCGAGTCATATCTGCTCTATCATGAAGAACTAGAATCTCTAGTCAAAAACATTCCCACCCTTAAACGAGCGCGGTTTTGGATGACATTCTCGGAGAATTATATTACTCACCTTAAAGTATTAGAAAATATTGGCATGACTCGGATCGACCCGATCGATTATGAAGGTCAACAAATTGTACCATTGAAGTTCCTTAAAGCACTACTACCAGAACCTGCTTCGCTGGCTACAAATTACACCGGGCAAACATCGATAGGTTGTCATATTAGTGGGATCAAAGATGGTGTAGAGCGGACATATTATGTCTACAACAACTGTCAACACGCCGCAGCCTATGAAGAAGTAGGATCGCAGGGAATTTCCTATACAACTGGTGTACCTGCTGTAGTTGGTGCGCTGATGGTAGTAAATGGAAAATGGCAAAAGCCTGGGGTATTTAATGTCGAAGAATGCGATCCAGATCCATTTATGGAGCTACTAGGTTCTATGGGTTTACCTTGGCATGAAGTCATCGATGGAGTATCGCCATTCAAGAATTAAAAGATCTCAAATGGGTTCTATCGAGAACGCCGACGATTGAAATCGTGGCTAATATTGCAAAGTCCGCCTACGCGGACTAGTTTATTAGTCCGCGTAGCGAAAAGTGCGGTCTTGGGGCTTCCCCAAGTAGAGCACCTTTTCAAGACAGGCGGACTTTGCACTCCGAGGAGCGGTTTCTAACCGCTTGGGTTAGTTATCTAAACCTGCCCAACCCTACCAGCAACCCGAACATTTTTCTCGTTCAACCCAAGGATAAATCCGCTTTTAGTTTGGGTAACAACTTGAGTTTAGCTAGTACAAGAGAAAAGTTATGACAGCAGTAATTCTTGATTCCACCGCTAATAAAGCCACCCAACCCGAAATCTTTTACCCAAGTTCCGACGGAGAACCCTTGGCTGAATCTTACGACCATCTTTATGTCATCATGACCACTTTGGCGATGCTCCTAGCTCACCTCAAAGGTCAACAAGCGACAGTCTTAGCCGACCAATTTTTATACTATGCTCAGGGATTCCCGCGCTTGAGAGTCGCGCCTGATGTGATGGTAATCTTTAACGTGGAGCCAGGTGGACGCGATAACTACAAGATTTGGGAAGAAGGTCAAGTTCCTTCGGTAATATTTGAAATGACTTCTCCAGGTACTCGCAGTAGAGATGATGTCGAAAAAAAACATCTGTATGAGAGCCTTGGGGTGGCTGAATATTGGCAATTCGATCCACGCGGCGAATGGATTCCCGAAAAGTTACGCGGATATCGGCTTCAAGGAGATGAGGAACCAGTTTATGTCCCGATTACTACCGATCGCAGTGATGTGTTACAGCTCCGTTTGGTTGCCGAAGATAAAATCATTGCTTTTTATCGGTTAGATAATAACGTGAAATTGCTACCTTTAGCGGAATTGAATATTGCCTTAGAGCAACAGATTGCCCAAACGGAAGCAGAATCCCAACGAGCTGATGCAGCATCCCAAAGAACGCGAGAGCTGGAAGCACAGATAGCACAATATCAACAGCAATTAGGCTTACCTCCCAATTAGACGAATTTAATATCCGCCAATTATTAAGTAAAAATGACCCAAAATAACGACCTCACAAAGATTCCATCACCTTGCTTCGTACTAGAAGAGCAACTGCTCGATCGAAATTTAGCAATATTCGATCGAGTTCAAACAGATGCTCCAATTCGGATTATGCTGGCACTCAAAGGGTTCGCGCTCTTTCATGCCTTCCCGCAGATTCGGACTACCCTCAAGGGTGCCTCAGCTAGCTCTCTGTGGGAAGCACGACTCGCCGCTGAGGAATTTGGCACCGAGGTACACATCTATTCGCCAGCCTATCGCGCTGAAGATGTGGGGGAGATTCTTACCTATGCCTCGCACATGACGTTTAATTCGATCGGTCAATGGGAGCATTTTCGTACCCAGATAGAAGCCTCTACGCCCCACAAACCCTCGATCGGACTCCGAATCAATCCTGAGTACTCACCAGTCGAAAACCCGCTCTACAATTCCTGTCAACCATCAACACGGTTGGGGGTATCCGCAGTCCACCTCGGCGATACTTTACCAGCCGGAATCGATGGTTTCTTGTCGCACAATCTCTGTGAGAGCGACTCATTCGCACTGGAAAAAACTCTCGCCAATATCGAAATATTGTTTGAGCGGTTTTTGCCACAGCTCAAGTGGCTAAATTTAGGCGGGGGTCATTTGATGACGCGCACAGATTATGATGTGAATCACGCGATCGAGGTGTTAAACGCGTTTCACACTCGTCATCCCCACATTCAACTCCTAATGGAACCAGGTTCGGCAATTGTCTGGCAAACAGGGTTTTTGATGGCGACTGTGTTGGATCTAATTCCCACCGACGAGCTGACGAATGTGATGTTAGACGTATCATTTACAGCGCATATGCCCGACTGTCTGGAAATGCCCTACAAGCCAGCGATTCGCGACGCACACGAACCGCAAGCGGGAAAGACAGTCTATCGGATGGGTGGCTCTAGTTGTCTGGCTGGCGACTTTTTAGGTGACTATAGTTTCGATCGGGAATTGGCGATCGGCGATCGGCTGCTGTTTGAAGATATGATGCACTATACAATGGTCAAAACTTCGATGTTTAATGGGGTAGTACATCCCTCGATCGGGGCATTGGATAAAGATGGTAAATTTAAGCTATGGCGAGAGTTTTCCTATCAAGACTATCGATCGAAGTTAGGGTGATAAAACTAATCAGATCCATCAGATCCCCGACTTCAGATCCCCGACTTCTCAAAGAAGTCGGGGATCTATAATACTATCGATCGAATGATGCTGAATATATTGCAAGATTGGCTGACTCTAAGTGCGAATTATCCGTGGCTAGTAGCGATCGGCTTAAACTCGATTTTACTAGCGATCGCGACAATTATCCCCAAGAAACTATTAACCCCAGCCGGAGCGATTAATGCTTGGGGATTGGGGGTAGTTGTCTGGGGAACTTTAGGTTGGCGCGGCTATGGAGTCGTGATGTTTTACTTCCTCGTCGGCTCGGCGGTAACTCGAATTGGCATGAAGCAAAAAGAAGCTGAGGGCATCGCTGAAAAACGCGGTGGTGCGAGAGGACCCGAAAATGTTTGGGGTTCGGCTTTTGCGGCGACTGTGTGTGCGATTGGTGTCGCTGCGATTAGGTTAGGTTGGCTCGATCCTGGATGGGAATCGCTATTATTATTAGGCTATGTGGCGAGTTTTAGTACTAAATTGGCGGATACAACTGCTAGCGAAGTTGGTAAAGCTTATGGTAAACGGACATTTTTGATTACGACATTTCAACCAGTGCCTAGAGGTACCGAAGGTGCCGTTAGTTTGGAAGGTACACTTGCAGGTATTGTTGGGGGAGTGCTGATTTCTTTAGTTGCTTATAGTTTGGGGATGATTACGCTGACTGGGGTAGTTATTTGCACGATCGCCGCTTTTATTGCTACAAATCTAGAAAGTGTAATTGGGGCTACCCTACAGTCTAATATTGACTGGTTGAGCAATGAACTTGTCAATGTTATCAATACCATCATCGGCGCAGTAGTAGCAATCGCGATCGCGATTTGGTGGCATTAAACAGTTGATAGTTGATAGTTGACAGTTGACAGTTGATAGTTGACAGTTGACAGTTGACAGTTGACAGCGATTCGCTAAACCCTCCGGTTCCCCAAGGGTTTAGCGAATCAAGACGAAGTTGCCACAGGAATTTAAACCCCTGATTTTCATTAATCTCCAACATATATTCTCATTTCCTACTTAAACCCGAACTCCAAATTTGCGATGCCAAATAAAATGCCCAATCCAAAGTTGATGTAGGATGTGTTGGGCTGCTGCCGTAACGCACCAGTACTTGATACTAGGGATCTGATTTAGGATCGCTATATGCTCATTCCCTACTTAATCCCTAATTCCCAATTTGTGATGCCAAATAAAATGCCCAATCCAAAGTCAAAGTTAAATACTAAGACAATAAAATATCGCCGCCGACAGGTTTTAGTTGGTACTGGAGTGGCGATGACAGTTGGACTGATGGCGATCGGAATTGGGATATTGCGAGGGAGTAGTAAACTAGATACGAGTAATGGGGTAAATTTACTACCTCCAGATACTTTATTATCTGTCTCAATTTCTACCGAGCCAGAGCAATGGCAGAAATTTACTGAGTTTGGTATTCCTACCAGTCGGGCTGTCTTTGAAAAACAGTTAACCAAATTTCAAACTGACTTTTTGACGAGTTATGGTTATGATTATCGACGAGATATTCAACCTTGGATTGGTAAGCAAATCTTAATCGGCTATTTAAACAATCCAGGTGCGACTCCCAGTAAATCTGCACAGCCAAAAATTCCCACTCAACAGACAATTGCGATCTTACCAATTGCCGATCGAGGTGCCGCCCAGAAAGTCGCCCAACAGCACCAAACCCCGATCGATGCCAATTTAGTCGAAACTAATTACAAAGGGATTGCTATCCGAGAATTTAGGCGGAAAGCGGGGACAATAGCGATCGCGATCCTCGACAATTTTATGGCGATTGCGACCGATCGAGCGGCACTACAACGAGTCATCGATACCCAACAAAACGGTAAATCGCTACTCACCGTACCAGGATATACCAAAGCTCTCACCGAGATTGAGATCGATCGTCCCTTTGCTCGAATATATGCAAATATTCCCGTGGCTACTGCTGTTGCTGCGGCAAATTCGCCGCAAACATTAGCACCAGATAAATTAGCCACAGCCCAAATGCAGCAGGGAATAGCGGCTAATGCCACACTAGAAACAGAGGGAATTGCTTGGAAAGGGATTTCTTGGCTCAAACCCACCACCAAACAGAAACTAGTAGTCGAAAATCAAGGTCAAAATTTCGCGGCTAATCTCCCTGCTAATACCCTCGTCATGCTCTCTGGCGGTAACTTACAGCGATTGTGGCAAGATTATGTCCGCAGTGCTGACACCAACCCGCCAGCACCCTTTCAACCTCAAGATCTGGTGAAAAATCTCACTAGTCTGACTGGGCTGGAATTAGAATCAGAAATCCTCAACTGGAGTAAAGGCTCATTTGGGGTGGCGATGATTCCCAAACCAGATAAAATCGATACAGAATTTGGGGCGGGATTGGTGATGATCCAGCAATCTAACGATCGATCCGCCGCAGACAAAGCCTTTGCCAAACTAGACACTACAATGAGCCAAAAGCAAGCATTTAAAATCGCCCAAACAAAATTAGGCGGTAAAGATGTTATAAATTGGACATCGCCGCTAAGTGGTACGGCGGCTACTCATGGCTGGCTCGATGGTAATCTAGCTTTCTTGACATTGGGGGCACCTGTAGCGAGTACTTTGATCCCCCAACCCCAGCAACGGCTATCAGATACACCACTATTTCAACAATCGACTAGATCGAGTTTAACTCCCCACAACGGTCAATTTTTCATCGATATCGATCGCACGATTAATGCCGGAAACTTACCATTACCTTCTCTATCCCCAGAAGTTGCGGCGGGATTCAAAGCCGTGCGAAGTTTGGGTGTTACCAGTGCGATTCTAGACGAATCCAGCAATCGATTCGATCTGTTCGTCGCGCTCAAAAAAGTCCCTGGAGTAACCCAACTTCCCGCCACCCCACCAAAGTCAATGCCATCACCCACTCCCCGCAAGCCACCAAATCCGAGTCCTAAACCCGCTGTTTAGAGCTGCTAAAATTAATATTTTTGACAGGTTTTCAGGTTCATGGTAGGATTGTAGATTGTGTTAACTTTATGAAAATCGACAAGCAATAACCCTTGGCTAACGTAGTCGTAATTGGTGCCCAATGGGGCGATGAAGGAAAAGGAAAAATCACTGACTTATTAAGTAAGTCAGCAGATGTGGTCGTGCGTTACCAAGGGGGTGTCAACGCTGGTCACACAGTAGTCGTGGATGGTCAAACCTTCAAACTACATTTGATTCCTTCAGGGATTTTATATCCCGAAACTGAATGTATCATTGGCTGTGGAACAGTCATTGACCCCAAAGTCTTAATTGAAGAACTCGATCGACTAGTCGCGCTCGATATCCCCACTGACAAGCTCTTAATTTCTCAGACAGCTCACGTCACGATGCCTTATCATCGGCTGATCGATCGAGCATCTGAAGAAGTCAGGGGGAGTCACAAGATCGGCACGACTGGACGTGGCATCGGCCCTACCTATGCGGATAAATCCGAGCGGATGGGGATTCGGATTCAAGATCTGATGGATGCCGACTCATTTCGCGAACAAACGATCTGGACGATCGCTCTAAAAAATGAGATTCTAGAAAAGCTCTATCATCTCCCACCGCTAGATCCAGAGCAGGTAATTACTGAATATTTGGGCTATGCCGAACGGTTGCGCCCTCATGTGGTCAATACTTCGCTCAAAATATATGATGCGGTACGTCACCGTCGCAATATTTTATTTGAAGGTGCCCAAGGTACATTACTAGACCTCGATCATGGTACCTACCCCTATGTTACATCCTCCAATCCGATCGCGGGTGGGGCTTGTATCGGTACTGGGATCGGCCCAACAACGATCGATCGCGTGATTGGGATTGCTAAAGCCTACACCACCCGCGTTGGGGAGGGGCCATTCCCAACCGAACTAGAGGACATCAACGGTGAAATGCTCGGAGAGCGTGGGGCTGAATTTGGCACTACCACGGGGCGGAAGCGTCGCTGCGGCTGGTTTGATAGTGTGATCGGTCGTTATGCCGTGCGGATCAATGGCATGGACTGTATGGCAATTACCAAACTAGATGTATTGGACGAGTTCGACGAGATCAAAGTCTGTATCGCTTACGAAATTAATGGTGGGCAAACCACTGATTTCCCCAACTCAGCTCGTGATTTTGCCAAGTGTCGTCCAGTCTACAAAACCCTACCTGGCTGGAAACAGAATACCGCAGAATGTCGATCGCTTGAAGACCTTCCTGTAGCAGCATTGAACTATCTCAAGTTCCTAGCTGACTTAATGGAAGTGCCGATTTCGATCGTTTCACTCGGCCCCAGTCGCGATCAAACCATTATCGTCGAAGATCCGATTCATGGTCCAAAACGTGGGCTATTATCGGCTGATGGTACTGCCATCGGCTAGTATCTGTCAAGGCTCCAAACTTGAATAACATCGAGTTTGGAGCCTTGACAAACATGTCACTTTTACCAAATAACTCCTAAAAATTATGGAAATCTCAGTCGAATTAAAGCAGCGTGTCGCTGGTAGTAAACCCAATGCTCTGCGCCGTTCTGGACATATTCCTGTCAATCTCTACGGACATGATGGCGAGAAATCCATCCTACTGACTCTCGATGCCAAGAGTGTCGAGAATTTAATCAAAAAAGCTAGGATCGGTAAAACTCCTGTTGAAGTCAGTATCCCTGAATTAGATTGGAAAGGTACGACTGTGATCAAGGAGATCCAAACTCACCCTTGGAAAAACTTCCCTTATCACTTGAGCTTTTTTGCAGTCAAAGATTAGTTTAGGCTTGATTTAGGTTTTAGGCTTTAGGTTTTAGGTTTTATGGCAACCGTCAGAGCTGTTACGGTAGCTCTAGCGACTGCTATAGAATCTAAACCTTTGAGGATTGTGAATATTCTATTAGCAATCCGATTTTATGACAAAAGAGGACGATCGAATCGATCGTCCTCTTTTTATTTTGCCTACCAAATCTGAAACCCAAGCGGTGAAAACCGCCACCATAATTTTCTAGGCGTTGCTGATTTGCGGTATGATATGACCCTGAGCGAATAAATCATACCTAAATTCAGCAACGCCATTTTCTAAAGCCCAAAACCCAAAGCCTAAAACCCAAAGCCTAAAGCCTAAAGCCTAAAGCCTATACAAAGGAACCGCCCAAAACACGATTAAGTGTCCTGGGCGGGATGTGGTGTGAGGAGTGAACGGAAACATCAGTCTCCGTCGATCTTAATTGTAACAGCACCACTAAAAATCTGGGTGAGCGATCTTTAGTGAATAGAGAGAGTTTTGAGATAAATATATACCACTAACTTCGCTTCATCCCAACCTCAGATCTGCTCAAAAATGCGATCGAAATCAACCCCTCATCGAATATTAATTCAGCAACGCCCAATTGATGTATGATTCTGGATTTTTCACACCAATCTAGCTCCCAGTCCCCCAGTCCCCCAGTCCCCCCTTTCCATACCTCAATTGGGCAACGCCGATTTATTTGCCCATACCCAACTGTTGAGCCTTCTGATAGACTTTACCTTCTGTGAGTAAAGAAGGAGCGATAACCACCTCCACTTGCTGCATTTCCTTAATGGTTTTTGCGCCCAGAGTACCCATACTAGTTTTCAGTGCACCCAAGAGGTTGTGGGTACCATCATCTAATTTAGCTGGCCCGGTGAGAATTTGCTCCAAGCTGCCAGTAGTACCAACCTTAATCCGCGTTCCTCTAGGCAGTACAGGGCTAGGAGTAGCCATCCCCCAATGGAAACCACGTCCAGGTGCTTCCGCCGCCCGCGCAAAAGGCGAACCAATCATCACCCCATCAGCACCACAAGCGATACATTTGCAGATATCACCACCAGTAATCAAGCCACCATCGGCAATCACGGGGACATATTTACCCGTCTGCTGGAAAAACTCATCTCTTGCCGCCGCACAGTCAGCTACAGCGGTAGCTTGAGGTACGCCGACTCCCAGTACCCCACGAGAGGTACAAGCAGCCCCAGGGCCGATTCCGACTAGTACTGCGGCTGCACCTGCCTGCATCAATTCGAGCGTGATATCGTAGGTGACGCAGTTGCCCAAGATGACTGGCATCGGCATTTCTTGACAGAATTTAGCCAGATTGAGCGGTTCAATCCCCTCTGGAGCTAGAAATTCAGTCGAGACGACGGTAGCTTGGATAAAGAACAGATCCGCACCTGCTTGAGCCACAGCCGCCCCAAATCTAGCTGCACCTGCGGGGGTCGCGCTCACAGCAGCAATCCCACCCGCCGCTTTAATTTCGGCAATCCGCACTCCAATCAATTCTGGTTTGATGGGGACAGCATAAAGTTCTTGCATCAGGGACACAAATCCATCATTCCCAACAGCCGCAATTCGATCGAGAATAGGATTGGGATCTTCATAGCGAGTTTGAATCCCTTCCAAATTAAGTACGCCGAGTGCACCGAGTTTTGATAACTCTACAGCCATGCGGACATCAACTACCCCATCCATTGCACTCGCAATAATCGGGATTTCGCGCTTTACTCCACCAATTTGCCAGCTAGTATCTGCCAAACTGGGGTCTAATGTTTTTCCGCTAGGCACTAAGGCTATTTCATCAAAGCCGTATGCGCGTCGAGCTGTTTTCCCTTTCCCAATTTGAATATCCACGATCGATCCGACCCTTTCCAAAACACGTATTTAAGTAAGCCTAACAAATCGATCGCAATATTTGTTTACTTTTTGCTAGAACTTTTGAGATTTAGTATATTTGCCTACCGAAACCGCTCGGGATTCAATTTCTTGCCATCACTGGAAGTAGAATTTAAATTTGTGGTAGGACGTAGCTGTGTAGCCGTACCGCCATCTTTAGTCGATAGGAACGGACGAAGATCGATACTATCCTTATTTTGCAGCGCAGTTGGAGTAGGCGTATTGCGCCCATTACTGACTCCTGGCAGGATATTCCCGAACATATCGCCCAAGCCACTCTTACCTCCATCAGCAAAAGTATTCACACCAGTAGTTCTTTGCCCACTATCTGCCATGCTGAGATTGCGGAAGACTGAATCTCTCGTGGCGATCGCATCTTGTCCTTGTGGTACCGTAAAGACAATCCGACACTCACTATTTTTTTCGGTAGTGACACAGACAGTATTGTATTGATTTCTCACGTCGGTACGGAGTTCTTTGAGTCCATCACGACGGTATTCCTCCAGTCTGCGCGCGATTTCAGTACAGCGTCTACCAGCGTTCCAATTGCTGCCCATCGTGCTCGGAACTGCCCAAGCATATTTATCTCCAGGTCGATCTACTGGATGATAAGTAACGGTAGACTGGTTAGCCATCGATTCACACATGAATCGAGACTGATTTCCACCCGAAGGGACGCTTGTCTGGGGCGTAGGCGGGCCGTATTGTGCCCCAGCACTACCTGATGTCAAAACGGCACCTACGACTGCCCAGCTCCAAATTTTGAGGGATGTTTTCATCGGTTTAATTCTACTCTAGTGTGTGGATTTAAGATTGGTAGATGGATGGTCGATCTTGTCTCATCAGACCATCCATCGATCGATAATGTTCCAGGTGCGAATCAAGACAGTGACTACCTTAGCATCGCTCTGCGCCACTGGGCTGCTTTTTTATCTATCTCTTTAATAAATTCAGCTTTTCCATCCATATAGTTTTCGAGATCGATTGGATATTGCTGTGCGAGTTTCTGCTTTAGTTGGCTGTAGATCTGTGCAGCTTCGACATGACATCTCATGTAGTCACGAAATGCCAGATGACGATCGATCTGAGGCGAACCAACCTCAAATACATGAATATGGTGGGTTCTAATTCCAACACGATCGTCTTTCCGAAAAAAACGACGACCTGTAATTCCCAACTCACCCAGTGAAATATATCCTAATGCTTCGATCGCGGTATTGAGAGGATCGACTTTTTCGATATCTTTTACTTCAACTAATATATCGATAATTGGTTTGGCATAGATCGTATCGATCGATGTACTGCCAATATGATGAATAGCGATCGAGTTATCTCCCAATGCTAGTGATAATTGTTGTGATTCAGCCTGGAATAAGTTGTACCAATTTCGATCGGGTGGAACAACCTCTACTTTTCTTATCATAATTGACGCTCCTCTTCAGATTACGATCGCCTTAGATAGCTTGTACACAGTCGCCGATCGATGATGTGAGCATACACTAGTTTAACTGGTGGGTAGTATCTCTCCGATCGCAGATGATTCTAGTTCTAATCTAAATATTGCCATCTGTGTTGGCGAACCAACTTCGGGATCGATTTCGCCGATAGATCCAAATTCTACACTATACTTATAATTGCTACAAATCTCCTGTGCCCAATGTTGAAACTCCGATCTCGTCCATTCAAACCGATGATCCAGATGGCGTAATTTACCTGCGGGGAGCTGCTCGAATTTAACACTATATTCGATGATAAACATCTGTGTCTAAATCAAAACCCACCCGACGGTAATCTGGGTGGGTTTTGAATTTGGTGTGGGGATTCAGTTGAATTCGACGAAAACCCCCCAGATCCGCTACTTTAAGTTAATTCTGTGGCGATCGTCTATTCGATCGACTTGACTGCATCATACCATAGCCGATTCGATCGTCATGTGACGGAGTTGCACCGCCATTTCTACCCCCCGACGGCATAGTGTCCTACTGTTAGACGAACGTGACAATGCTAACTATAGCAGGTGCGATTAAAAATCGTATTGCACCCACAGCTTAATTTTCTCGTGCCCGACTAACTCCCGATTAAACACTGCGCAGAAATCGGTAAATTCATCGCTAGGCAGCACGATACAACCCATCGAACCAGGGACATTAGCATCCTTGTGAATCAGTAAGTCAGAACGAGTAACGCCATCTTTGGTGCGTACCGAAAAGGGAGTCATGGGATAGCCATCGCCTTCAACACCCTTGACGTGGGATAGATCGATCGGCGCAACTTGCACCCAATAGTTAGCAAATGTCGGGTTGCACTGGTAAGGAGCGGGACACACGCCCCCACCCTGCTTAGACCATCCACCGATTTTCTGATATTGACCCAATCCAGATGTTGCCACCCACCGCCCGATAGGTAGAGTCGAGGGAGGCTATTAAGCCCCGCCCCTCTCTGTTAGATCTGGACGTGCCCATTTCTGTGCATCCAGCTCCCGATATTCTTACCTTACGGTTTTGCTAGTGCTAGGTTTAAATTTGCATGGCTCGTGTATTTCTACAACTTTACCTTTGCTGCTCATATGCACGTAATCGTGACAAGATTCATGTATTGCTACTAGATTCTTTTT
>ENA-OFCX01000137-OFCX01000137.1-metagenomes-genome-assembly--contig:-NODE-137-length-39690-cov-2.957008_pt1 | contig 39690 bp, 36 predicted proteins | sample MGYA00153384_OFCX01 | MGnify analysis MGYA00153384
AAAGCGTTTTCCTAGTCAAGACGTCTTGCATAAAGCCGCTAAAAAATGCAGCCAAAGCATCGGTGTCATTCAGCGGCAGAACCTGCGCAATGTACTGGTCAGGGCGCACCACCACCAGGCAGCCTTGCTCACGGTTAATGCCGCGCAGGGCGTAGATGTCTTTAGCAGCATCGGTCAGCGTACAAAACGCTTTTTCATAATCGCGCAGCCCGTAGCGGCCTTTGTGCGGAAACAGCAACTCGGGCAGTGCAGTGACGGCAAGCTGATGATGGCTTTGCTGGAAGACGGCTCGCACGTCGAACACGGCATCTGCCTCTAGCTCTAGTGGCGTGTAGCGCTTGATGGGCGATTCAGGCGAGTCGCTGAGGAACTGGCACAGCTTGGCGATGTGTGAATTTGGTGCGGCCTTGTCGCCTTGCCCTGCAAACGCCAGCAAGCGCCAGCGGCCGTCTGCCAACAGTACTTCGGCGAGTTGAATTTGCTTGCCGTCGCCGACACGAATCACGGGCGCTGAATGAAAGCGCGTGCCAACAACGAAGCCTTCAGTCAGGTGTTGGTGCGTAGCCGGCCCAGTCAGCAGCGCAGGTTTGTAATGCGTTGCGGTACCTGCCGTGTAGCGGCCATGCTGCACGAAGTAGCGCTGCACGGCTGTCGGGTCTTGAATGGCGCCGCCGCTGAGCATGGCCGCCCATTCGCGGTCGAAATTAATCAGGTCTTGAGCGACAGCTTGCCGCTCAGCAGAATAGGTGTGTAGCAAACTGGCTGGGCTGCGCCCTTGCAGCACGGCGGCCAGCTTCCAGCCCAGGTTAAAACCATCTTGCATCGACACATTCATGCCCTGCCCTGCCTTGGGGCTGTGGGTATGGCAAGCGTCACCTGCAATAAAAATGCGCGGCAGTTGAGATGACTGTTGGTCTGGTTCAACATCCTCAAATCGATCACACAAACGCTGACCGATTTCATACACCGACCACCATGGCACTTCCTTCACATCCAGCGTGTAGGGGTGAAAAATGCGCTGGGCGGCAGCGATCAATTGCTCCAGAGTAATGTTGCGGCCAGCGACGCGCTCGTTTTCTTTCAGCTTGTCCATCTCCACGTAGATGCGCACCATAAAGCCGCCTTCGCGGGGGATGACCAAGATACTGCCTTCGTGGGCGGATTGGATCAGCGACTTGAAACGGATATCGGGGAAGTCAGTATTCACCAGCACATCCATCACGCCCCAAGCGTGGTTGGCTGAATCGCCTTTGAGAGACAAGCCTATAGACTGCCGCACAGCGCTACGCGCACCGTCGCAGCCGACGACGTAGCGAGCGCGAATGGTTTGCAGCTCGCCTTCACCCCCATCTTCTAAGCGCTCGAACTGCGCCGTGACGGGGTAATTGTTCGACTCAACGCGGTCTCGCTCCAGCTTGACAAGGCGGCGGCTGTAGTGCGGCATCAGCCGTGCCGCTGAGTTTTCCATCTTCTCTAGATAAAAGTCATGCACACGCGCTTGATTCAAAATGACGTGCGGCATGTGCGACAAGCCCTCTTCCACATCGGGCACACGCCCACTGCGTACGATGCAGCTCTTGTCTGCACCTTCCGCGTCATCAGGTTTCCAAAAGGTGGTTTCATTCACCCAATAGGCCTCCTTTAGAACGCGGTCAACAAACCCGAAAGCCTCAAACATTTCCATCGTGCGGCAAGCCACCCCATCAGCTTGGCCTAACTGCAAGGGGCCTGGCTTTTGCTCAGCGATGACGGTACGGATGTCTGGGAAGGCCGCCAACTGCGCAGCCAGCGTGAGGCCAGCAGGGCCGCAGCCGACGATCAAGACATCGGCTTCACTTGGCAGACTTGCGCTGTGTGCCTGTGCCGAAGCTGCAACATCTGGCAAGCTGGGGTCGCCTGCTCTAAAGCCGTTTAAGTGAAACTGCATGGGATTTGCTTCGTTTTAGGTGTTTCTGAGCCACTTTAGGGCATCAAATATGCCTCTAGCCCAATAAATCCGGGCGCAAGAAGCTCCTAAATAAATAGCGTTTACTGCTTCATCAGATGCCGCTTGTCAAGCCAGAATCGTCGCCAAGCTCGCATCCAGATGCTCAGAAGGCAGGCGTTTGAAACCTGAGCGGGCAAAACGTTGCAAACGTCCGACCATGAACGCCACCGCGACAGATGCCCGGACCTGCGCATCAACCGTGGGGGTGGCTGCGCCACTGGCCGTGGCTGCATCGCGCAGGCTTTGTTTGAGACTGGATTCGAGTTTGTCAAAGAACTGGTTCATGCGCTCTTGCAGGCGGTCGTTTTCAAACACCAGCGCGTCTCCAACCATCACGCGGGTCATTCCAGGGTTTTTTTCCGCAAATTGCAACACCATCATCACCAGGCGGCGGCCGCGCAAAGCCGGGTTGGGTTCGCGCTCGGCAATCTGGTTCACCAAGGTAAAAACACTTTTCTCGATGAACTCAATCAAGCCTTCAAACATTTGCGCCTTGCTGGCAAAGTGACGATAAAGTGCGGCCTCACTTACTTCCAGCTTGGCGGCCAGGGCTGATGTGGTGATGCGCTCCGCGCCCGGTTGCTCCAGCATGGTGGCCAGCGCTTGCAAAATTTGCGCCCGCCGCTCACCCGGCTTGGGCCGTTTGCGTGCGGCGCTCTCATCAACTGTGCCGTTCTGTGAAGTGTCGGAATCAAGCGCTAGGTCGGACATAGTTTGAAATGAATAGTTTGGTTTTGTCGCAAACAGCTAAATACGTATGCAAATGATTCTCCCACAGGGCTGTGACGCTTTTCAGGCAGTGGTGTGCGGGTTTTCCTGCTGGAGCACCAGGCACACGCGCAACCCGCAAGGCTCTGGCAAGGCTGGATGTGCGTCCGCAAGAATCAGCTGGGTTTTGTGAACTCTGGCAATTTCATCGGCAATCGCCAAGCCAAGGCCATTGCCCTCGCCTTGGGTGCCCAGCACACGGTAAAACCGCTCCAGTGCCTTGACGCGCTCATGCGGTGGAATGCCCGGGCCGTCGTCGATCACCTCTAAAAACGCCGCATGAGGCGCATCTGCCAGCACGCCACAGCGTATCGTCACTGAACCGCCCGTGGGTGTGTACTTCACCGCGTTGTCGACCAGATTGCTCAGCAGTTCGCGCAGCAGCCATTCATGGCCGAGCGCTTGCGCGGGCTCGGCCTCCAGCCCCAGGTCAATGCCTTTGTCGGTGGCGGCATCCAGGTGCAGCGCCAGCATGGACTCGCACAGGTCCTTCAAGTCCACCCGCTGCATGGGCTGCGCTGCAACATTCAAGGCATCTGCCCGCGACAAGGCCAGCAGCTGGTTGGCCAACTGCGATGTGCGGCGGGTTGCGCTGCGCAGTTTGATGATTTTGTCGGCTGCAAGCGTGATGGCACCTTCGCCGCCTTTGGTTTTTGACACCCTCGCAGCCTGGGCCCAGGCCTCTACCTGCGCCTGCAAACCCGCCAACGGTGTGCGCAACTGGTGCGCCGCGTCAGCAACAAAGCGGCGCTGGCTCTCCGCTTGGGCATTGACGAGGCCAAACAGGCGGTTGAGTGCGGCTACCAGCGGTTGCACCTCGGCGGGGGTGCTTTGGGGGTCAATGGCGCTCAGGTCGCGCGGGCTGCGCCGCTCGACCGCGTCCGTCAAATCATTCAAGGGCTTGAGCGCGCGCGTCACCGCCCAGTTCACAACAAAACCAGCGGCCAGCACCAACACCAGGTTAGGCAGCAGCACCTTGACCCAGATCAAGCGCAACCACTGCTGGCGTGCGTCTGAGCCATCGGCCAGTTGCACGATCAGCTCGCCTGCCGCCGTTTCAACCCGCTGGGCGGCAATGCGGTAGGTGATACCGTTGTCTTCAATGCTGTGAAATTCTGGTTCGCGGGTCGTGGGCAGCACGCGATCAATCCATGACTCGCCCGCCAAAAAGCCACCCGCAGAATCGGAAATGCGAAACCCGGCTGAGCGCTCGCGGTCTTTGATGAAATCTTCAATTTCAGGCGCCAGCAACAGCAAGAGAGCGGCTTCTTCATTAGCGCCAACAGCCAGCACTGAGTCTGCCACCAAGGGGATGAGGCGCAACAACTGCTGGTCTTTTTGCAAGGCCACGTTGCCAGCGGTTCGGTAGTCAAAATAAATACTGACCAGCGCAAACAAGCCCAGAGGCAATAACAGCAATAACAACAGTCGGCGCTGGAGGCCCGACTTCATCGCAGCGGGGATCATTCAGCCCCGCTGTTTGAATCCGCCCCCAGGATTTCAAGCCGATAGCCGAAGCCGCGAATTGACCTGACGGCAATGCCATGCGGCTCCAGCTTGCTTCTCAGGCGGGAGATGTAAACCTCAATCGCGTTGGGTGTGATTTCCTTGTCCCAGCCGGTCAGCGCTTGCAGCAGCTTGTCTTTGCTGGCGGGCTTGGGCGCGTTGATGAGCAAATACTCCATCACCGTCCATTCACGGGGCCCAAGTTCTATCAGCTGGCCATTGGCACGCGCCTGGCGGTTGGCGGAGTCCAGCTCCAGCACGCCAAAACTCAAAGTGGCGCTGGTGGCGGCTTGGGAGCGGCGCAGCAGTGCACGCAAACGTGCCAGCATTTCGGGTAATTCGAATGGTTTGACCATGTAGTCATCAGCGCCCAAGTCGAGCCCCTGAACCCGGTCTTGCAAAGCGTCTCTGGCGGTCAGTATCAGCACTGGCATCGTCACACCGCTTTTTCTGATGCTTCGGGTCAGACCGAGGCCGTCCATTTTGGGCAAGCCAATGTCGATGATGGCTGCATCAAAGGTCTCGGTTTGCAAAACCTCTTCCGCGCGCTCGGCACTGCCCACCCAATCGACGGCATAGCCCGCGTCACACAGCCCCAGCTTGATGCCGCTGGCAACCATGACATCGTCTTCAACCAATAGCAATCTCATAAGTTTCAAGCATAGATGCGCAGGAGCATTGCCCAGATGCGGGATTACACCAGCGCCCGCACGGCTGACAGCCGCGCGTCAGAAATCAGCCATGAGTCTGAGCTCAGTGCGAACGGATCATCGTGCCGAAGGCTTGCTCGGTCAAAATCTCGAGCAGCATGGCATGCGGAACACGGCCATCAATGATGTGTACTGAATTGACACCGCTTTTGGCTGCGTCCAGCGCACCTGCGATTTTGGGCAACATGCCGCCTGAAATGGTGCCATCGGCAAACAGCTCGTCAATCTCACGCGCCGTCAGGTCAGTAAGCAACTTGCCCGCTTTGTCAAGCACACCCGGCGTGTTGGTCAACAGCACCAGTTTTTCGGCCTTTAACACCGTTGCGAGCTTTCCCGCTACCACATCAGCATTGATGTTGTAGCTTTCGTTGTCCTCACCGAAACCAATCGGGCTGATGACGGGGATAAAAGCGTCGTCTTGCAGCGCCTTGACCACACTCGGGTCAATGCTGACAATGTCGCCAACAAAACCCACGTCATGCTCTTTGCTCGGGTCTTTGTTGTCTGGCATGCTGAGCTTTTTAGCGCGAATCAGGCCACCATCACGGCCCGTCAAACCAACAGCCTTGCCGCCAGCCTGATTGATCAAACCCACAATGTCTTGCTGCACCTGGCCGGCCAGCACCCACTCAACAACTTCCATCGTTTCGTCGTCAGTCACCCGCATGCCCTGAATAAATTCACCCTTTTTACCCAAGCGATTCAGTGCCGTTTCAATCTGCGGGCCACCGCCATGCACCACCACCGGGTTCATGCCTACCAGCTTGAGAAGCACCACATCTTCAGCAAAATCAGCCTGCAAGGCAGGGTCGGTCATGGCATTACCGCCGTATTTAATGACCATGGTTTTGCCGTGAAACTTGCGGATATAGGGTAACGCCTGAGCCAGGATTTCGGCTTTGTCTCGATGCGAGATATGGGAGAGATCGGGGTCGATGCTTTGAGTATTAGTCATGACAGAGAAGTTTAAATGGCAAACTCGTCTTTAGTGCGTCCCTGTGCGACCAGTGCCGACAGCCAGCGCGGCATCAAGCCTCGGCCACTCCAGGTTTCTCCATCTGGACCTTTGAATTTGGGCGCGACCTTAGTTGTCGACTGTTTTTTAGGATTTTTACCAACACGAGCGACAGAGCCCGTAGCTCTTAATTTTTTCGCGTCAGACGGTTTACGTTTATTACTTTTTAAATCATTCAAGGTGATGCCGAATGCCTGCATTTTCGAGCGTATATCCTTGATCGTTATCTCATATTCGCGGGATTTAATTTCTGCCGCTTGTCTCTGCAATTTTTCAATTTGGCTTTGAATATCAATCAAATTAGACATCAATCGAACTCCTCTGGGATGTTAATAAATAGCAACCTCAATGAACAACATTATCTCTTTGAATAACCTTTACGGCAGTAAGAAATATAATTTTTATGTCAAACCAAAGCGATTGACGTTTTAAATATTCATAATCGAGAGAAACTTTTTGTTCTACCGGTAATTCATCACGTCCATTGATCTGAGCCCAACCTGTCAGACCAGGAATTAATTTTTCTACGCCACGCTCAGTGCGAAGCGCAATTAAATCATATTGATTAAATAGTGCAGGTCTAGGACCCACGAAACTCATGTCCCCTTTAAGAATACACCACAATTGCGGTAACTCATCCAAACTACTTTTACGCAAAAAACTACCTATAGGCGTCAAATAGCTGTCAGGATTACTTAGGATGTGTGTAGCAACTTCAGGAGTGCCAACCTGCATGCTGCGAAATTTAGGCATACTGAAAATGACATTATTTTGTCCAACCCTGTCAGACCAATATAAAATTGATCCTTTGGATGTTATTTTTACCATACATGCGACAATGATCCATGGCACACCGAAGACTAACAGTGCCCCAATGGCAAGTATCAAATCACAAAATCTTTTCATTATCTAAGAAAGTATTGTGATTATTTTTTCCACACAGTGCGATTAATATACCCTGTATAGCTAAGCACCAAGCGTGTAATTTTTTGGGACACATTGGGAGAAATGTAATCAGCAACAGGCCGCATTGCACCATGGGCAGTGTGCTGCTCACACACAACACGAACAGCATTCAAGACTTCCAGTGGTTTGAGTCCCGACATGATCACTGTGCCTTCATCCATCCCCTCAGGGCGCTCATGCGCATAGCGGATAGTGATAGCCGGTAGATTTAGTAAAGAGGCTTCTTCTGTAATGGTTCCGCTATCGGAAATGACACAAGTAGCATGCATCTGTAATTTGACAAAATCAAAAAAACCAAAGGGTTTTGCAAAATCAATAAGTGGATTAATTTCCATCAAACCCAATGCATCAAGACGCTTACGTGTACGGGGGTGAGTTGACACAATGACTGGATATTTATAAGTCTTCGCCAACAGATTTAAAGTATCCACCAAGTCTTTAAGATTTTCGGGTGTATCAACATTTTCTTCACGATGCGCACTGATTATAAAAAACTCGCCCTGCTTGAGACTGAGGCGTGACAAAATATCCGATTTTTTTATCTCAGGCATGTAATGGTGCAGTACCTCATCCATGTGCGAGCCGGTTTTAATGATGGTTTCAGGCCTAACACCTTCTGCAATAAGGTATCGCCTGGCGTGCTCAGTCAGAACCAAGTTGATATCACTCAAATGATCAAGTACTTTTCGATTGAGCTCTTCAGGTACTCTCTGATCAAAACATCGATTTCCTGCCTCCATATGGAACACAGGTATTTGTCGCCGCTTTGCTGCAATGACAGCTAAGCACGAATTGGTGTCGCCATAAAGTAAAACTGCCTGGGGCTTCTCACGTTCAAAAACCTCATCGGCTTTAATGATAACTTGACCAATAGTTTGAGCCGCTGTTTCGCCCACAGCGCCCAAAAAGTAATCAGGTTTGCGGATCTTTAAATCATCGAAAAAAATTTGGTTGAGTTCGTAGTCGTAATTTTGACCCGTATGGACTAAAAGGTGCTGGGTGTGCTTGTCAAGTTCGGCAATCACGCGACTCATTTTGATCAGCTCTGGGCGCGTACCCACGATAGTCATCACCTTAAGCATTTAATTTTTCCTGCATATAGTCAAGTTTTTGGAGTATTTTTTTAATTTCAACTACAGTCAATTGCCGTGTATTGTGAGATGTGTAGTCGTCAAAATCTGAGATTCTTTCTTCGCCGTCACTGAAGTATTTCGCATAGTTCAAATCCCTGTTGTCGGCAGGAATCCGGTAATAGTCGCCCATGTCATCTACTCTTGCCATTTCCTCACGAGAAACCAAGGTTTCGTATAATTTTTCCCCATGACGCGTCCCAATCGTGCGCATTGAGCCGCCCTTTGGCACAAGCTCCATGATGGCCTGTGCTAAATTTTGTACGGTAGATGCTGGCGCTTTCTGGACAAAAATATCTCCTTGCTTGCCATACTCAAAAGCATGTAAAACCAAGCTCACAGACTCCTCCAAAGACATCAAAAACCGAGTCATGCCCGGATCTGTAATTGTGAGCGGCTTGCCATCTAACAGCTGAGAAACAAACAGAGGTATCACAGAGCCGCGAGATGCCATGACATTTCCATAACGAGTGGCACACAGGACGGTTTCCGATTCGTTTTGCATGCGCGCCTTTGCTACCATCAGTTTTTCCATCATGGCTTTAGACACACCCATTGCGTTAATTGGGTAAACCGCTTTGTCGGTACTAAGAACTACAACACGCTCCACTGCATTCGCGATGGCAGCATTCATCACATTCTCAGCACCGATGACATTCGTGCGAACAGCCTCCATAGGATAAAACTCGCAGGATGGAACCTGTTTGAGTGCCGCCGCGTGGAATACATAATTGACACCCTTCATGGCGTGCAGAATGCTGTCATATTCTCGAATATCACCTATATAGAACTTAAGCTTGTCGCTATTCATTGCGATTCGCATCTCTTCTTGCTTCTTTTCATCACGACTGAAAATTCTGATTTCTCTGACGCTGGTTGACAAAAACCGTTTGAGTACTGCATGCCCAAAAGAGCCTGTACCCCCTGTGATCATCAAAGTCTTATCGCTGAACATAGTTTTGAAATGCTTTTTTATCTAAATGAATACATAGACTGAATTAATTCAGTCCAATCAGGAGCAATATAGCCAGTTGCTTTTTTAAAGCGATCTGAATCAAGTGAACGATCCATTACAAATTCATTATCTTCAGTAATAGAAATAGATTTTCCATAAACCTGGCGAATCAGGCAGAGCAGTTCGTACTTATCGATTGCTTTGGCTCCTACATGATACAAGCCGGAAAGATCGGGATTAGTTAGCACATGATCCCGTATCACCTCGGCAAAAACAGTATTTGGTAACCCTGAAAAAATTGCTCGACTGTAGCCTTTGCAAACTGTTTGTTGAGACAAAAACCACTCCAGCAAGCCGAAGGTGCTTTCAAGCTCATGGCCAATGGTTGAGGTGCGAAGCGTCATAACTCCTGAACTGGTAACTTCACCAAGATATTTAGACTTGCCATACAGATCGTCCGCATCGGCTGGACTGTCTTCAGCGTAGTGACCTTTTGATCCTGAAAAAATACAGTCTGTACTTATATGAATCAACCTGGCATTGAGTGCAAGGCAGACCTGAGCCATGCGATGCGGCAAAAGCGCGTTGATGGCAATCGACACAACAGGGTCTTTAGATGCAGCAAGGTGTTTGGTAATGCCAACACAATTAATCACTACATCTGGCCGTGCCTGGGATATAACCCTCAGTAGGGTGTCTTGATTGCCCAGGTCAACGTTTCCAGTCAAATTTTTAGCCATAGCATCCGGAAAGAATTTTTTTGAATGCTCAGACCGAACCGTTCCCATGACATCGAGGTGATTCGCCTGGCTTAGCACGCGAAACATAGCCTGTCCAATCATTCCACTAGCGCCAAAAACGAGAACTTTCATTGCGAATCCCCACGGGGCTCCACAACTGAGTTAATGAGGCTTATCAATCGGTCAGTTAGCATGTCATGATCAAAATGCAGTTTAAAAAATACCCGTCCATTGTCACCCAGTCTGTCGCGCTCACTTTTTGGCATGTTGAACATCTTCAATGCTGCTTCTGCAAGTAACGCTGCGTCTCCACAAGGTGCGACCAATCCAGCTTGGGCTTGAGATACAAGTCGTGCACCTTCACCATTTAAAGAAGCCAATATAGGCCGACCAGCCGCCATGTAGGCTTGAATTTTGTTTGGGACTGTTGCAGCAAAAATGGGCTCATCCGCCAGAGAAACCAAAAGCGCTCCGGCCTTACGCATCAAACCGGGCATAGTCTCTATGGGAAATCGTCCAGGCAAGTGCACATTTGTCAATTTCAGAGCCTCAACCTGCTGCAGCATCCACTCTCTACGGCTTGCGTTGCCAACCACAACGAATCGTATTTTGGGGTGGTCTCTCAACAACAATGCAGCCCCAACAATAACTTCAACCGCTTGTCCTGAGCCTATGTTTCCTGCAAATAAAATAGGAAAACCCTCTTCCAAAGGGGCAATGTGTGGCAAGGCCACTTCTGTTGATAAAGTGCTGAAAGTATCGTCTACAGAATTTGGGTAATAAATGACTTGCTTCCCAACGCTCATGGAAGAAACTAAAGGAATGAAGGCGCGTGACTGAACCAGCAGCAAATCAGAATGTCGATAAATATAGCTCACCAAGTGCCGTACCAGTGCCAGCAGTTTTAGATTGCGGATGTATCCTGTAGCCACCAGACTTTCAGGCCATAAGTCTTGCACCCAGACAATAACGGGTGCCCTCTTTATCCAGCCCAAAAAGAGCGCGGGTATGGCCTGTAATATCGGTGATACACCGTACACAAAGATTGCGTCGTACTGTTGTTTTCTGAAAATCCAGGGCCCCAGCAGAGCGCCGGAAATAATAAAAGACAGGTAGTTAAAGACTAACCGGATCGCTCCCTTTCTTCCCCGAGGTAACATCGGAACTCGATAGATATTAAGTCCCGACCATCTGGTCGATTGGATACCTGAAGCTCGGAATCCTTCATAAATTCGACCTTCTGGATAGTTTGGCTTACCTGTCAGTACGTCGACAGTAACGCCTTTAACTACAAGCGTCTTGGCAAGATCATTGATTCGAAAGGTTTCAGGCCAAAAATATTGGCTCACGATCAGAATACGCATGCTAAATACCATTTTGTTGGCTTAACAAACGCCGTCCATCTGAAAAAATAGCACTGGAACATATGTTTACGATTTTCGCAGTGCTATATCGTCCAAAATTTTCTTGTACATATTTTTATATACAAGCACGACTACGTCCCATGTGTAGTGCTCAGCTACGTAGCGTTTTATGGCCACTGCAGCAAGCTGTTGAGATTCCGGGTTATTAAAAACGTCAGCAATACCCTGGGCCAACCCTGTAGCTGTAGCCGCTACAACCCAACCGGCGCCTACTTCGGATAGTTGTCCAAATCCACATTGGTCAGTCAGCACCACAGGCGTTCCACAAATACCAGCCTCAAGTGCAACAATTGACATAGCCTCAAGTCGTGAAGGAATGACAAGAAGCTCTGCAGCTTTGTAGGCAGCTGTTTTGTCAGCCCCTCCGAGATAGCCAATAAAACGTACTCTGCCAGCTGAATGCGCTTGCTGCACCGACGCCTCAAGCGCATTTAGCATTCCTCCATCTGGCCCAACGAACAACAGATTTATATCTGGGAATAAATCTTTAATCTGATGAAATGCTTCGAGTAATAAATCCGGCCCTTTAATTTCATTCAAGCGTCCGACAAAAAGAATAAATCGCTGGTTACCCAACTTGAATTTTTTTCTGAAGGCATCTGTATTCCCATCGACAAAATCAGTGGCAGCTATTGCATTTTGAATAATCACAACCTGACCAGGCTTTGCATCAGTTAGCAAGAGGTACGCCGCCTCATTCTCGGTCACAGCGATACACACCTCAGCATTTTTGAAAATGCTGGTTCCAACAATTTTGTTGTAGATACGTTTCAACAACTTAGAGCGGCCGAAAATAGATGCCGCACCGGCAGGGCATACAACATAAGGTTTTTTACTACTTCGTGCGGCCCAATATACCAAAGCATTCAATATATTCCAATGCCCGATAAGGTGTATGACATCGGCCTCGACGACTAATTGTTTTATTTTATTAGGATTAACCCACGGAATATAGAATCTCCTGGAAATGCAAGGTAAAGTAACGACCGTATTCAAACCCAAAAAAGATTTTCTATATACACTCAAGCCCGTATCGATCGTGAGTATTTTGCAGTTCACGCCAGAATCAAGAAGCGCTTTACTCATTTGCAGTGTGCGCTCCGCCTCTCCACCTCCTGTTATTGGATCAAAGTTACAACATACGTGCAAAATATTCATAATGCCAAGTGCTTATAGTCTTAATAATTTATTATTTGTTATTAATGAAATCTAAAAATAAAGCTTGTTATATGACAACTTTTCAGCTCTGGTCTAGTCATTTTTCAATAAAATTTCTAGTATTGAATTTAATAATTGCATCACGGTACAACTGCTCATATTTAGGTCCAATAATATCTAATGAAAAATTTTCTACGGCCAGTTGATGCCCGCCAGCGGCAAGTCGATCCCGCATTGCGCTATCTCGCAACAAAGTAACCATAGCTTCAGTACACTCGTCCAGGGTTGTGTATAGAAAACCATGCTGTTGATTAATAAAAGGCATACCTGAAAATGCCGTCTGGGTACCCAAAACTGACAACTCTAAGCTCATGGCTTCAAGCGTACGAGTTTTTGCGCCGTTCGGGCCAACTCGATCAGGTACCAACACCACATCAGCTGTCGCTAGAAACGCCGAATAATCATCCACCCAAGTCAATATCTCGAGATTAGGGGTACTTCTAAATAGCAACATCATATGCGTCGGTATGTTTTTTCCAAGAATAACAAGTTCAGCTTCAGGAACCAGTCCCTTGACACGTGGCCAAACTACACTAACAAAATCGTATATTGGATCCGCGATCGCATGATTCTCAAAGCTACCAGTGCAAATAATTTTTAATTTCTTGGGGGCCGCCTGACTCAATACGCTATTGTTATGACCAACTCTCGCACCAATCTGTCCAGTACTAATCGGTATCACTACAGCATCGATATCAGAATCTAATCGCAAAAGATAATTGGCATCCTGTAAAGACACGACATGTATTTTATTGAACAGGTGGTAATTTTTTTTCTCAAAACGTTGAAGGAATACTGCAGATATAAGAGAGTATACTTTTTTAATACTCCAGCGCAGGTCTTTTGCTACATCAAAATAAACCAAAGAAGTAGCATCGTTAGGGGAGTGCACAGACGCAAAACGTTCACCACAAGTAACATATTGAGCCATATTTATGATGTCATAGTGAATAACATCATAAGTATGGTCTGCAAGTATACGCCTTAACGTATTTAAATATTGATAGCTAAAAAAAGCAGCAAAAGAAGGTGGTAGCAGCCGAAGGAGGTTCAAAACACCAAACAGTCGTTTCTTCAGGGCGGTAGGAGGCGGTATGACTTCAAGAATATTAACATTAGGCAACTCCAAATGAAAGGAAGTAGCTTGAGTTTCGTCAACCTTTCCGAAACACAAAATGTCGCACCGATGACTCAGTGACATATATTTTAAAATATTAAAAACCTTCAATTTCCCCCCGGTCGATGCAGGAAAAGGAAAATCGGGAAGCAAAAAGAGAATTCTCAATTCAACACCTACAACACAAGCAATTCAGATTACTCATTATTTCTCATTCGTAATTTCTAAAAAAACCACACGGAATAATATTTCCATAATAGTTAAGGTTGCTATCCCTGATAGCAACATAAATCCCATACTGTCTAGCGTCCCTTCAGTCAACGCAAGGAATAACATCCACAACAGAAATGCTTTTGCTACCGCGCTAGTTCTTATGAATACCGCATCAATCAGACTCCAAGCAAAAACCGTAATGAAGCCAATGCATAGAGTGCCAGCAAGGATTACTGGAGTTCCACCTACTAGATACAGCCAACCCACAAATCCAGGTGCCAGCAGTGTGAAGTTGGACTCCTTCATGGGGTGAATTACATATGTTAAATAACCGGCAATTCCATTGGTTGAATTGATAATATCTAAGCTATAAATGCCCAATGGTTTAGCCCCTAACGCCAGTTGACACCAAAGGCTCTCAATACCAGGCATCCTGAAAAGTACAAACTTCAAACCTTGTGTAAATTGAAGCAGCCAATTACTTTCTTCTTTTTGAAAAAGAACAACCAATGCATCAATGTGCGAAAGATTTTGTATCAGGCGAACTTGTCTGTATTCCGTCATTACCGGCACCATCAAAAATGCAAGTACAGCAATCAATCCGAGAAATATCTTCTCTTTCACTCTTAAGCGCACGCCGCCAACAAGCAACAAAAATATCAACAATAAAAGAGCCAGCAGTAAGCTACTACGACTGTTTCTCAAAAACATATCCGCAACGCCATTAAGTATCAAAAGTAAAATGCCGACTCTTGAACCAATAATGTCATTTGCATGATCCATAAAAGTTATACATAGCAAAATAAGAAGAGGTACGCAAACTACCCGCGCATAAAAAATAATGCCTTTCAAACGAAATGGCAAAGGATCGCCTGGAGATGAACCCATTTCGCCAATTTGATATTGATAGTTTACGTATGCGAATATTCCAGTCAATGCAACAGTCAAGGCAAGCAAAATTCTGATAAATTCTATTTTCAGAATAGAGTTTTGATTTTGCATACTATGCAATCCGATCCACAAACCACTCTTTAGAAAGAATAAAAGAATGGATACAGAAAAACAAAAACTGGCAAATGCAATTACCGAAAACTGAAACGACATAAACAGTGCATTTCGGTCTGCCACCATTGTTCGAAATGGATTCAAAGGTAGCATTTTTTCAACTGGTAACGGATCTATTGTTATCCAATAGAATCTTATAAAATAGCCCATTAGCAGGAGAACCACAGCAATCCATATTGCAATAAATTTCTTATTTGAAAAATCTATATTTTTTAGCAGTATTGCCAAAGCTACTAGCGCAAGAAAATTATAAGCAGCAAACTCAATACGCACTGCAGTAAAATATTTATAGGTCAACAAATAACCACTTATAAATATCAACAAAAACAACCACTTCATTTGTTTAATATCTAGACGGATCGGAAAATACATACCATTTACTTTCTTTTTAGCAATACCAGCACAGACTGTCTAAATAAAGGGGTGACGATTATTGAAAATAACAGAGATGTGAGGCCTGCGAAAACTAGAAATCCAAACCATTGAAAGCGTTCGCTATAATCAAAAGGCTGAAATTGTCTAAATAATAGCATGACTGAAAATGCAGCTACGCAAGGTATCAGAGCATCCGTTAAATACCAACTCCATCTCTGAGTGGTTACCAAGACTCGATGGGTAAAAGCAACCACCATCATTAAATGAATTAAATTTATAATAAGCCATGACCAGGCAGCACCGTACACACCATAATAAAAACTGCAAGTATAAAGAAGTGGAAAGAATAGCAAGACGCTTGATACATATATTTTTAATAAGAGTTTGGTTTCGCCAAATGCAGTTTGTAGCTGAAAAGGTAAATAACTCAAACAATTAAAAAGGCTACCTATGACCAAAATCGTCAGTAAGGGAGCCGCTTCGTTAACCAGGTCGTGATTGCCAGACCATAAAAATATTACACCTCCAGAAAAGAAAGCTAAAAGCATGGTGGCTGTTGCGACCATGATTACAACTGCTTGGGTAATTTTGCGAAAAAGAGCTATGAAGTTATCTTGATTTTGTTCTGTAGAAAGAGCTACCAAGCTTGGATAAAGTGCTTGAGTAATGGGAACAACGACCATAAACATGGTGTTGGCCGCAGTTGACGCTAGTGTGTAATAGCCCAAGTTCTTGAGAGGTACGAGATTTGAAAGTATTACTTTGTCCAACTGCAGCAGCAGTACGGTTGCAATACCGATTCCAATCATCCCCGTGGCAAAGTGCTTTATGTCAGCAAGGAAATTAAGCGAAAAACGTTTGGGACTTTGCGTATCCGGCAGACAGTGATTCACGCGCCATGCAAGCAAATATAGACTCAGCAAAGACACGACAACCTGCCAAATAAAAAAAGCTTGCAGTGTCGTTGAGAGCCACATTAATACTCCCATAGCGCCAGCATAACGAAGAGTGGCAACCAATGAATATATTGAGTTGTACCAAACCTGCTCCCCTGCACCAAACAAAATACCTCTATACATTCCTTCAAACAATCGCAAACAGGCTACAAGCCACATGAATACAAGTGCGTTTGCTATTTGATCGGGTTCAAGGCCGTCTGAATTAAGCCAATCACGCGACATGTAAGGTGATGTTAGCCACACTACTGCCAGGCCAATGGCGCCTAGTGTAAAACCGATCACTTCAAGGCTGAAAAGTAGATTACGGATGTCCGTTTTTTTGCCAGCGCCGCTAGAAGATCTCGCCATTTCCCGATTTAGCGTGGCCCCAATACCCAAATCGAGAATCAATACTATTGCCTGTACTGCTACAAAAAGCCCAATAACACCGTAGGCCTCCACTCCCAAGTAATTTATATAAGCAGGTAAAAACGCGATCGCCATAAACGCGGACCAACCTTGCCCTATGTAGTTTGCAATTATGTTTTTTCTATTTTTACTCATTTAACTATACAAACGCATCCCGAATGAGCCAGAGATCCTAGCTGTGCCAGCTTGGAAATACTGTTTTGATTAAATAAATAACGGGCATTTGCCTTTCGACACTACACTCAATACAAGCTAGGAGCCACAGCACAGCGACAGCGCAACTCTCAGGACACCCTGATCACTTCAAGCTCAGGCAAAGGGAAAATAAGATTCATCCCGGAAAACTTTTTATTAGTAATAAAGAATTTCCTAAAGTGCCAAGGCAGTACGAGCACATAGTCCGGTTTCGAATCTATCAATTGCTGCTCCGGTACGATTGGAAGCCAACTACCAGGCGTATAGCAAGCAAATTTTTCAGGGTTCACTTCTGCTACAAATTTGATCAGTTGCTCGGTAATTCCACAGTACTGAAGCAGTACATTGCCTTTAGTTGAAGCGCCAAGCGCAGCAACTACCTTTCCCTCGGTGCGTGCAGTCTCTAAAAAATGCAATAGACACTTTTTGGTTAAAGCCGTGCGCTGTGCGAACTCGGCATAGGGTTTCAATGTATTCAAACCTTGAGCCTCTTCGCGCTCAAGTACATCTTTAACTATCGAGACAGGATTGAGATTACCGTCACCCTTAGTTACCGTTACTGAAAAACTGCCCCCGTTGACTTCATTGAATTCGACATCTAGGATTTTGAATCCTACTTTGTCAGCCATCCATTTGATTTGACGCAGTGCATAGAACTCTAGATGTTCATGACAGACAGTGTCATAAGAGTTGGTTTCTAGCATTGTTGGCATGTAACTCTGCTCAAACACCCAGATCCCATCATCCGCAAGTACATCGTAAATTTCCCGCATGAATCCGAGCGGATCTTCCAGGTCATAAAACATGGAAAAGGATGTGATGACCTTTGCCTTCTTGCCGATAAAGCGTTTTTTGAGCAGCTGTGAGGAAAAAAACTCAGGAATCAGATTGACGTGTCCTGGATAAAACTCCTTAAATTTAGCCGCGGTGGGATCAATACCGACCAATGTATAGCCCTCGACGGGATATGCCCGCAGAGTAGTACCGTCATTACTACCAATATCAACTACCAAATCACCGACGACAAGCTCTACTTCGCGCATGATTTTTTTTACTTTTTCAGTCAAATGCGCAACCATGCTAATGTTTAGTCCGGATCGATATCCATAGTTTTCGCCATACATTTCTGCTAAATCGTATGAATGCTCCATTTGCAATAAACCGCAAACATGGTCATCGCCCACACACTTAACCAATCGCAATGGACCAGTGGTAATAGACTCGTTTCTATCTTTTGGAAAAACACCCGTCAGCATCTGCTCGCCAAGATCAAGTACGCACTCCAAATGCATATTGCCGCAAATTCTGCAGCTGCTAATTTTTTTATACATAGTGAAACACCTTTTGAATCTAGTTTTTTCCAGACATTGATTTCAAGTCAACATCCACCATTTTTTTAACCAGTTCTCTGAATCCCGTTTGTGGAATCCAACCCAATTCAGATTTGGCTTTTTTAAAGCAACCTACGAGCGTAACAGGCTCAGCCGGTCGATAAAATGATTTGTCTTCTCTCACGTACTTCCGGTAGTCAAGGCCCAGGTATGTGAATGCACATTCACAAAAATCTCGCACGGAGTAACTCTCTCCCGAGCAGATGACATAGTCATCCGCTTTAGATTGTTGCAACATCAACCACATAGCTTGGACATAGTCGGCTGCATAACCCCAGTCCCTGCGCGCATCCAGATCCCCGAGGTTTAGTTGCTTTGAAATTCCTAGTTTTACCAATACAGCACCATGCGTAATTTTTCTTGTGACGAAAGACAGTCCACGCAACGGGCTTTCATGGTTATACAAAATCGCAGAAGATGCGAACACGCCGTAGCGCTGCCGGTAGATTTGGATCATTACGTCCGCGAAAGCCTTGGCAGCGCCATAGGGGCTGCGTGGATTGCGCAACGTTGTCTCCGTTTGAGGACTTTCTAGCGCAACTCCGAAAACTTCACGACTTGATGCCTGACAAAAGCGGATGCTTAGATCTGCCTCTCGAATGGCCTCCAGAATTCTCACCACTGCGAGCCCATTGACGTCGCAAGTACTTACAGGGTCGTCATACATGCCCGAGCCAGAAGTAAATGCGGCAAAATTGTAGACCTCAGTGGGCCTGATATTGCGTAAGACTCTCACCATCTCGGCCTGACTGGACATGTCCCAATCGACAAGCTCAACCTGACCTTTAAGAGATTCTGCAAGTTGCGCACTGGACTCAGTCGAACGCCGTACCCCACCTACGACACAGTAGCCCTTGTCAAGAAGGAGCTCAGCCATGTAAGTTCCGTCTTGACCGGTTACTCCTGTAATAAAAGCGGTTTTCATTCCACTGCAACGCGAAGCATAAAAAAACGCAACCGCATCCATACCCCAATAGCGTGCATGGCAAATTTACTCATGGTAAGAATTTGCGTAGTAACCATGACTCTTGACCAACTCATCACGCTCGGCAGACTTCAAATCTTCGCGCACCATTTCCTGTACGAGCTCAGCAAAAGTAATTTTGGGCACCCAACCAAGCTTCGTCTTGGCTTTGGTAGGATCGCCCAATAGGCTCTCAACTTCTGTCGGACGAAAGTATCGTGGATCAACGGACACAATACACTTGCCTTGGGAATCTGTTCCCTTTTCATCTAACCCTTGGCCACTCCAAACAATGTCAATGCCGAGTTCCTTTGCTGCAATTGTCACGAAATCACGAACACTGTATTGCACACCTGTCGCAATCACGAAATCTTCAGGTATATCTTGCTGAAGCATTAGCCATTGCATTTCAACATAGTCCTTGGCATGGCCCCAGTCGCGCAGCGCATTCAAGTTACCCAAATAAAGATGCTGTTGTAACCCCAACTTGATCCGGGCGAGGGCGCGAGTTATTTTCCGCGTTACGAAATTCTCTCCACGAATTGGTGACTCATGGTTAAACAGAATTCCGTTACATGCAAATATTCCATAAGCCTCTCTGTAATTTACTGTGATCCAGTACGCATACAACTTGGCTACTGCATATGGGGAGCGGGGATAAAAAGGAGTTGTTTCACTTTGTGGTGATTCTTGTACCAAGCCATAAAGTTCCGAAGTAGAAGCTTGATAAAAGCGAGTTTTTTGCTCAAGTCCGAGTAGACGAATCGCTTCAAGTATCCGCAGTGGCCCAATAGCGTCAACATCAGCTGTGTATTCAGGCGACTCAAAACTTACCGCTACATGACTCATCGCCGCAAGGTTATAAATCTCATCTGGCCTGATTTTCTGGATGAGGTGAGCAAGATTAGATGAGTCCGTTAGGTCGCCATGATGCAGAAAAAACCGAACTCCGTCCTCGTGAGGGTCGTGATAAAGATGGTCAATGCGAGCAGTATTAAAGGAAGACGCTCTTCTCTTAACGCCATGTACAACATACCCTTTATTCAATAAAAACTCCGCAAGATAAGCGCCATCTTGGCCAGTAATACCTGTAATTAGTGCAATTTTTCTCATAAGATCTTCATCAGTAATTTTTTGATTCTTTGCTAATAAACATTTAAGCCAACTACGATAAATTTAACGTCAACACAGCCTATTTTCCCTTGAGGGTTGAACGGTACCAATCAGAATAGTGTTTCAGACCCGCTTCAAACTTGACTGGGCGCTCAAATCCTAACGCCAGAAGCTTCGCAGGGCTGTAATTACAGCGCGGATTGATATTGTTTCTGCCCAGCAACTTAAGCAAAAAGGAAAGCCAAGAAAGTGGAAACGATATTGGTGGTACGCGGTAATCGGCCACCTTCAGCTGACGCATAAGAAACAGTTCAACATCTGCAAAGTTGTTCTTTGCATTGTCGTCTTCGGACACTATGAACCGGTCGCCACCAAAGCTCTTTTCTTGATGAATAGTAAAAATTATTGCCGCCACAACATTATCAACGTGAACCAAGTTCATCCTGCGTTCGCCAAAAAGGCAGGACTTTAAATAGTTTCGTATATTTTTCGATGCAATAAGATCACCCACAAGTTTTCTTAAAGATCCTCCCTCGGCGCCAAAAACAGACGTAGGACGCAAAATAACCGAGTCAAAGCTATTTTTTGAGGCTTCAAGAACTGCTTCTTCAATTTTAAGCTTTGTGATGCCGTACTCACTAACAGGATGACACGGGGTAGCTTCGCTAACAGTATCGTCATTTACCCGGCCCACCACTGCAGCCGTACTGCAATGAATTAGTCGGTGTATCTTCGCGACTTGGCAAGCCTCCACCAGTGTCGCAGTTGCGCGCAGGTTTTCGGTTTGCCCGCCACCCTGTAGGTATGCAAGGTGAACGACCGTACATCCAGGCTCAAGAAACCCAGACAGTGATGAAGGGACATGCAGATCGCCCTCTACAACTTCAACACCTTTACCGAAATTGATATCGCCTTCTGGTCGAGGCCTCTTTCTAGCCAGTACTTTGACTCGAACATCTGTCAACTGGTTTAACTGAGCGACAAGATGTCGTCCGATATACCCCGAAGCGCCGGTTATTGCGACTATATGCATAGACTTCACCATTTCCAATATTCTCCAACCAACTCATAACGCTCACCACCAAGCCCTAGCTTGAATGCAGTGATACCAAAAGTGTCTTCGGCATTGATACCGCCGAGATCAAATCCAATCGCCCCGGATGCTTTAAGGTGCGAAATGGCCTGCCACAGTAAATATTGATTGGCTTTGATGTTTCTACCCAAAGAGCCATTCCACCCAAGCAAATAGGTCGCTGCTGACCCATGGAGCGCCAAGCACACTGCTGCGACCACTTCGCCACCGTGCAATGCACGTAAAACGACAGGTTTTGACGATTGTGGCAAGCGCTTTTGCAGCGCTACGAGCAAACTAACAGGCACCCCCTGAAAACTCTTATTTTTCATCAGTTCCTGATAGCGTGTCATCATCCATTCGTATGAACTATCGTCATCACTGATTTGCAGTGTCAAACCAGATTTTTCGGATGACGTCAGAGCATTGCGCCACTTAGCATCTAGTCTTTGACGCAATACTTTTAAGTCCGGTGTTAAATCTAACCAGATGGATTCCCATGCTCTAGGCAAAAATTGCTTAAAACCCAATCTGGCCATGTAGTGCAAGTTTTGTCCAGACAGCCTGAGTTCAGGCGATGCAGACAATAGCTTGCAACCCCAAAGATTGCCTAGGCTGGCAAGCTTTTTCCAAATCAAAAATTCGTCGAAGTAAACAGATGTTCTTAAAAATACAGGCCCACGGTTAAGGCGAGAAACAAGAATGAAGCCGGCTACGCGCTTTTGCAACAACTGCAAAAAAGCAATTGGCTCATCAAAGCGATAAAAAACGCACCGTGCTACCCGCCACCCCGACTCAGATGATTTGGCTTCACCATAATCCCAGCTCTGCAGCAAATTGGACTGCATTGCCTGCGTCAACAGTCGCGTCCATTCATCCTCGGAGATGTTTCCCCATACTGCTCGAAGATTTGGCTCGTTCAATGCATCTGGCTGAAGCGCATCCACGTTTTTGAGCATTCCGAGCGCATCGAGCGTTTGGTGTACGGGCAGATAGAGCCGTGTGTTACGCAGGTGCAATGCATTCGAATGCCTATTTGGGTTTTGTACAACCTCTGGCGGCAAATCTGGCCACGTTGTAGCTGGCAAACCTTGATGGCACCAACTTTCGTAAGTCGCAGGTGCGGCATTGGCCGTCAATTGATAGGCGCCAAGATAGGGTGTCCAAGTTCGTCCTATCGGGCGCGAAGTTGCAGCAATCGTAAGAGTTTTACGGCACGCACCAGCGAGTAACAGCTCATCCCAAAGAAGCAAGCGTCGCTGTCGCAGGCTGGCTATTTCCCCAAGCTTGAAACCACCATAAGCCAATAATCTTTTACCTAGAAAACTGCGGTGCGGCGCAATCAAAACACCAGGATTGATGCTGCTGTTGAGTGACGGTTCTGCAAAGGGCACATTCGAAGACTGCAATGATCGCAAACCAAGTTTTTGAAGTACTCTTTTTATCAACCAGACCATGGCATGGCTTTGTGAGCTGCTTACCAAACTACCCATGTCGGCACAAAGACCATGAAGCTGGTCAGACCAGTCGGCGGGAGCGCCAAACGAGCTACGCACCATCGGATCGAATTGGGCCGGTCCATCAGGGCGCACAACCAGCACTGCCCCATCAGGAACAGCCAGATGTTTGTGAGGGCTGTACAACACAAAGTCACCGCAAAGACCAATTCCGGCAACAGGTCGAAGCACATGCGCAGCGTCTTCGATCAACCACGCACCATGCAGCTTACAGAGGTCCCGCGCTGGTGTAGCCACAGTAGGTTGACCAAAATAATGCACCAAGAGAAACAAATCTGGTTTACTGTCTATTGCCAGAGAACGACACTTGATCATGTCAGGCTGTAGCTCCGGCGTAACAGGGTAAAAAACCAGTTTGGCTCCGGTATTTCTAAGGGCCAGCAAAGACGAGTTGCAAAAAAAATCCGGCACCCATACCGTTGGCGCTGTCCCATGCGAGTAATTCTTTCGCCACAATGCTATGAGAGCCAGCGACCATGCCGAACGGGAGAGCCATCCAGCTGACTCCCCTTTGCGGTGCCACATTTCAGTCTGGTCAACACCCGGCGGCACACGGCGCACCAAGGCAAGAACCAGGTCGGACCAGCTTGGCAAAGGTGCTTGGGTAAGCATCAGCGCGAGATCCAGCTGTCTAGGATGGCTCTAGATTGTGCATAACGCATATCTGCGGCGCCCTCAAGAAAAGCCCCCAGAAGCTTGTTGGAAAAGACCGAATAATTGAAATCTGAATCCTGTTTTTCTGCAGAATCCCGGCGTATAGCCAGCGGCGACACACCCATTGAATTATCGCCGCGCAATCCACTGTGAATAAACCGAAACCGTTGCCTTGCAACAGACAAAGCCGTCTCGCTAAAACTCGCCAGATTTCCAAACGTAAAAGAAAAATGGTCAACTGAAGTGCGCAGGTGCTGCGCCAACACCTGCGCGCTTGAAATGATTTCATTTTCAAGACTGGTCAAAGAAGTCACTTCAGACAGACGGGCATGTGTGCCAGTGTGGCAACCAATAACGTGACCAGACTCAAGCAAGCTTTCAAGATCCCTCCAACCCATGCTGCGCCAGTGCGCAGGGAGCTGTTCTGCCTGTTTCCCGGGGCAAACGCTCGCTGCAATCAACTTTCTTGCCTCTAACTCATTGTCGATCCCGACAAGTTTCGACACCACAAAAAAAAGAGCCTGGATTCCCATCGGATTCAGCACTTGGTCCGCAACCTGACGATTGGACGCGAACCCATCATCAAATGTCAGCAACAGGTTTCGCCCCTGTACAGGCTCTTCGCCCAGCATCATGGCTTCAAATTGCTTGACAGTAATAAAATTCCACGACTGTTTTAGCCATCGCATCTGGGTCGCAAAGTTGTTTTGATCGCCAGGTGCAATGTCGTGATAAAGCAATACTCGAAGCTGATTCTCACTCACCATTCCCACCGAGCGCCCAACTTCTCTGGCCAATTTAATGGGTTGATAAGCGGCAGCAAGAAAGCTGTGATGTAGGGACATCAATCCTTCCTAGACTTGTTAGCATTGTGTAGGCTAACGCCAAATTCGGATTGGCTAGATTTGCAGTTAAACATATCCAATTGGCCAGCACAGCACCACGCAGCAAAAACTTGAACGTGAGTCACAGTTTCTCGCAATGGTAAGAACGCTGCCTTGCCAGCCACCCCAAAAAACCAGCGCTGTTCGACAGCAATGCGTCAAGCGCGCCAAGCAAACTTCGGCTCCTGCCTGGAACGGTAAAGCGCAATTCAGGGCTGTAAAGTATTTCAGACCATCGCTCAGACACCGCGCATCCAAAAATGGTTTCCACGCTCTTTTTTTGTTCATGCGATGCGCGGGCCAGCCAGAAAGCACCATCAACCCATCCTTTAGTCAGATAGCCCCGGCCGAGCAGTCGGCGCAGCCAGCGGATGGGCGGTTGAATGTTAAGGGAATAGTTTGCAAACAAACCACCGAGCTTCAGTACCCGGTGCGACTCTGAAACAGCCTTGTCGAAATCTGGGATGTGCTGGAAGGTTTGCACCGTCCACACACCGTCAAAACCCGCAAAGTTTTCATCCACAACAAAAGGCAGCGCCGTCGCATCCGCATGCATAAGCGCCACCTGCCGCCCCACCAGATCGCCAAGCACATTGCGCGCATGTGGCAGGTTTGAACGCACGAAGTCCACAATCAGCACGCCCACATCAGGTCGGGTTTGGGCCAGACGGCGCCAGTGCCAGCCCCAACAACCACCCACGTCTAGAATCAAGGCGCCTTGCGGCATTTTGGCCAGAAAACGATCGACCTCATGGTCCATAACCGATATTGAATGGCTCTTGCTAATGGCGTCCAGATAATCGTCGTAATGCTCTGCGGCGACTCGCTCCCTAAGCTCGATTTCAGCACTCTGACCAGTGCGCGCACCAACCATACCGCTGTAAATCGCATCAGAATCAACACCATGAGGGGTTAAAAGACATTGCAGTTGAGGAATCATTTACTCACCATCATCAACTTAAAACGGGATTTTCTTTTTGAATTTCAAAAAGAAATACCAACACGTCCCCTTTAAAGAAGTGCGGCATGCATCAAATAGTTCGACAGTAGCTGCAATGAACTGCCTATTTATAAAAAAGTTTTTCGCGCGCGCCACCTTAAATCTTGCATTTATGTCGCGCCAGAGCCTCTCTTTGTCGGGTTGAAATGCCTGCAATTTGAATACATGATCTTTGATAACTTCGCCAATGCTTTGCTCATGCCTTTCAATTTTCCCAGAATGGTTGTTGGCATGAATCCGGTATTCACCTTGAATAGATCGAATAAATTTGAATTTGGCATCTGCGCGGGCCAGAAGAAGCCAAAAATCGTAATCCTCAGCAGTAATGAATTCTTTTTTCTCTCGAAACAAGATGTCGGCAGAAGTCAAAAATTCACGTCTGACCAAAGTGGCCGAGGGTGATAGGCAGTTTCCAGTCACTAGCAACTGTTTATAAAAGTTTGGACTAGAAGGTCCATAGTGAAGTGCTGATTTTTCACCAGTCAACTCATTAACAAGCATTTCATCAGTCGTAAAAATATCAATCGATGGCGTGGCCTTCACTTGATCCATGACTATCTGTAGTTTTTCTGGATACCAGAGATCATCTGAGTCAAGAAAAGCTATCCATTCGCCTTTGGCATTCTTGATGCCCATGTTTCTAGAAGCTGCGATCACGCCATCGTTGTGAATTTTCAAAAGTGAAATTCGAGGGTTATTAAAGCTTTGAACAACGGTATCTGTATTGTCCGTCGAATGGTTGTCGACAACTATTGCTTCCCAGTTCGAATAGGTTTGATCAATAACAGACTGAAGGGCCGTCACCAAAAAATGCGCATGGTTATACGTAGGAATAACCACGGAAACAAGTGGACTTGAATGGATGGTCAAAATGCCGACCTTTGATTTTCTTGTTTGAAAATTCCACAAAACAGCAGTAAACGATCTATTTCCAAAAGGAAATCAACGCGTGGATCTACCTTGTATTGCATCTCAAGTTTTTGCATGCGCTCTGTCTTATAGACCAACTTATCGGTAGTTGGCTCGTCGGTAGATTTTGGCCAACGCAATGACGGTTCAAAACCAAGCGTTTGGAGGCATCGACTTTGGATCAGTTTCGCCATCTCCAGCACAGACTGCGACACGCCAGACCCCACATTCAGAATATCTGGTACCTGAGCCATAACAGCAAAATTCGAAACACTATCAACAATACGACAAACTCTGCCCATCGGTATAAAGTCGCGCAGCTGTGATCCGCTCGAAGTCAAAGTCATTGTCCCCGTCATGACGGCCTGTCTGCAAAGATCGTTTACCAGCAACATCCAGCAATTCACTGCCTCATGCGTCGGTGCACCAAAAGCGTTCGACAACCGCAATACGATGCCTTCTATTTTCTGTTGACTTCGTGCAGTCATAACAGCATTTTCCCCTGCCACATGAGAAGTGGCGTAAGGATGCGGGTTCACGGTGCTATTTTCCTCACTCACAGTACCCACCAGCGGACTTGCATACACATGTGCCGTTGAAAAGTATATAAAACGTTTTACTGAACCTTTTACAGCAGCATCAAGCAATCTGGCAGTTGCCAATCCATTAACCTCTAATGCTGCAACGGGATCGGCAGCACTCAACTGTGCATTCATACCTGCGGCCTGTATCACAACATCAAATCCATGACACAGCTGTGCCATCACATCAACGCTGCCCCAGTCTAAAAGACCAACATCAGCGGTTGGCAACCAGTCAGGAGGTCTTCTGGGTACACGCGACCCAAGCAAGACATGATGCCCGACATGGGCAAGATGCTGCGCCAATCGCCCGCCAATACATCCAAAGCCTCCGGCTATCAGTATGCGCATCAGATCAAACTACCGCGCCCATGGAGCACCTTTAGCCCACATTGACTCCAGCAGTTCGTGGTCTCGCTTCGTGTCCATACAGTGCCAGAAGCCATCATGGCGATAAGCCATTAACTCACCAGCCCGCGTCGCCTGCTCTAACGGCTCACGTTCCAGCATGGTGGCATCTCCGGCAATCAAGTCAAAAAAGGCGGGCTCAATGACGAAGAACCCACCATTCACCCAACCCTCATGAAGTTGCGGTTTTTCCTGAAAACTGGCGACGCGAGAACCGTCAAGCTCAAGTTCACCAAACCGAGCAGCAGGACGAACAGCCGACACAGTTACCATTTTCCCGTGAGAGCGATGAAACGCTAGCAATGCCTGCAAATCAATATCAGCGACGCCATCACCATAGGTCAGCATGCAGGTCTCGTTACCGATATAAGACTGCATGCGCTTGACCCGCCCCCCCGTCATGGAAGTGTCACCCGTATTGACGAGCGTCACACGCCAGTCCACTGCGTCAACCTGATGCGGAGAAACGCTACCTGAGGCAAGGTCAACCGTAAAGTCGGCGTTAAGGGCACGGTAATTAAGAAAGTACTCCTTGATTACTTCAGCTTTGTAGCCCAGCGCCACATAAAAATCCTTATGGCCAAAATGCGCATACGTTTGCATGATGTGCCAAAGTATGGGCTTACCCCCCACTGGCACCATCGGCTTGGGAATGACGTCTGTATATTCAGCCAGACGTGTACCAAACCCACCCGCAAGCAAAATTACCTTCATACATCAGCTCCAGCAGTATTTAATTTCTGAGATTGGCAAACGATCAACCTCAGCGGGGTCATGCGCAATATCGGCGATGTTCAATATGAGGTTTTGTGATTCCCCCAGCCCCTGGAAACCAAACCAAATACCTGGTGGTACCGTGACGCGGGCATACCGATCAGCGCCAATGTCTTCAACTCTGTAGGCATCACCATCCTGTAGGTGAAACACAAATCGGACACGCCCTACTGGTACAACGACATTCATGGTCATGCGTTTGTGGCGCTTCCATGCCTTCACCGCATCCGGTGCAACGAAAGAAAAGTACGCTTCACCGAATCCTGTAAAACCCTGATCTTGTTGCTTGAGAGCATGCAGCACATCACCACCTGCCGATGCAATGCGAGCTAAAGGCGTGACCGCAATGGATTCGAGATTCACTGTGCCCACGTCAATCCTTGCGCTTTGGCTAGCTCTACGTACTGCTCGATCTGCGCTTGCGTAGTTTGGATCAGTTGCTCCGGCAGCATGCAACCGGAAGGCTGATAAAACCCTCTGTACCATTCCGCAGTCATACGCACCGTCTGTTGAAAATTCATCACTGCCCGCCATTGCAAGTGGTGAAGTGCCTTGTCGCAACTTAACTTGAGCAACCCTGACTCATAGGGTCCTTTGGCTATTTGCGACACATCAGTCCACTTGACCTGGCTCCAGTGCAACGCCATTTCTTGTACAAGTTCAAGCACACTGTGATTTTGCTGGGCAGGCGGCCCAAAATTGAATGGCTCGCCATGAATTTCAGGTTGCTCTGACAAGGCAACAGCAAGGCTTAAGTAGCCGCTAAGTGGCTCTAGCACATGCTGCCAAGGCCGGGTTGCGTGCGGGTTACGCAGCTCAACAGAAGCATTGTTTGCCCATGCCTTCACGCAATCGGGAACGATACGGTCTGATGCCCAATCCCCGCCGCCAATGACGTTACCCGCCCGCGCCGAGGCAACTCTTACTTTGCTGGTAGCGGTGGGGAAATATGATTTGATATGAGACCGAATAGCCAGCTCAGCAGCACCCTTGGATGCACTGTATGGGTCCAGGCCACCCATTGCATCTGTCTCGCGGTAACCCCACACCCACTCTACGTTGTCATAGCACTTGTCACTGGTAATGATGACTGCTGCACACGGTTTGTCGAGTTTACGCAAAGCTTCAAGCACATGAAGGGTTCCCAAAACATTGGTTTGCCAGGTTTCAAGTGGGTCGTCATATGACCGGCGAACCAGAGCTTGCGCCGCCAGGTGAAATACAAAGTCTGGTTGCGCCGAAATAATGGCGTGCTCTACAGCAACACGGTCACGTACATCAATTCTCAAATCGGTCATTCCCGATCCAAGCTGCGCGGCAAGGTAGTGCGATGGCTCAGTCGGTGGTTCAAGTGCAATACCCACCACATTGGCGCCCAACATTTTTAACCATGCGGTAAGCCATGCGCCCTTGAACCCGGTATGACCAGTTACGAGGACTGTTTTTCGTTCAAACTTATTTATCTGCATAGGGTAAGAAGAAAATGCTCTTTTCGAGTTCTATTTGACACATAGAGGGTCATGCAAGCAAAAGTTTTTTCCAGCGCGGCAAATCGGGGTCCAGGAAGAAAAAATCATTCTTCAGCACGTGCGTAGGTGCTCGTGAAGAAGCGCTCGCGAGCTCCTTTGCCAGCTCCTCAGCAGAACTGACGAAATGCACGTCAGTTTGCCCTCTTAAAGGACTGAAATTCAACTCTTTTTCATCAAGCATGACTACCGTCGGCAATCCACCAAGATAGGCATCTACGGCAGCTGATGTCATATTGCAAGAATACGCGACATCAAAATTACTCATGATATCTTCCAGAGGCGCCTGATTCACGCTGAACTTCAAAGCCGGATGGGCTGAAGTATCAATAATATAACTAGGGTGTGATTTGATGGTGAACGATACCAAAAACGACAAGTAAGGTAACGACATCTCGAGCAATCTCACCATCTTGTTAGTGCTTTCCGGCGAATAGTCCCCCAATACAAGTACCTTGACTTGTTCGTTTTCCTCTCTTTTAGTACGGCCACCCGCAATGCGCTTGTTCATATAACTAAAACGAAGCGCTTCACATGGCACCATATTTACCGCTGGGTAGTTGGCATCCCTATAAGCACCAATGGCAACGCTTCCATTTAGTGCGGTCGCATCCGGGCTCGGTATTGCATGCAATAGTGTGGACTTAAGCGTCCGAGCATCAAAATAATAACGAAGATCCCAAAATCTTACGGTGGAGTGCGGAACAGCAACTAATTTTCCATGCCCGTATTTCTTCCATGCATGATTAAAAGCCCGCTCCCATGACTGATTTTCACACAAATAGAAGCCTTTATTTTGATGTGGGGCGTCCCGCATAGCAGCATCAAAAAGCTCAATCGAAACCAGATTATTAAAAGCGTACGTCCCTACCATGGAGTTTTGCCAGTCGTTTCGCATGAGTTGCCATAGGTACCCCATGGGCTTACCGCTTCCCTGATTGTTTTCGATCGCGCGCAAGCGCCACAAAGTCAGGTTGAGACCACACCAACGAGCGATAACGCGGCATACCATTCGCCAATCCAGATACGACTCCAAAAAAGCATGCATATCCCCGTGGGCACGATTTTTATTAAACGTATCGGCCAAATCAACCGCAGTCTTAGCGTCTGGCACAGCATCATGGGGTACGTACATCTGCAACCAATTGCAGCGAATGTCCAGATCGCGCATCAACCCGTGCAATCCCTCCCAATAGCGCGAACGAAACTCCCCCTTTTTAGCCGAGTCGGCAACGATGTTAAAGAAGTATGAGCAAATAAGTACCGAGTGCGCACCAGAAAGCCATTCACGCTTCTTAGCACTTTTCATCGCAAGCCGCGCCGTGACATAGCGAACAAAACTCACAAGTGCCTGAATAGTCATCGGCATTTTTCGGGAAAGGCTTTGCAAGCTAGATGTACGCGCAGCACCTTGATCCCGATACGTGTACTTGAAAGCTAGATCCCGACTTGCGCACATCTCGGCCACAGCATCTTTCAGCGTATGGTTCTTGCTGACCAAGTGGACGCTAAGCGGCTTGTTTTCGTCAATAATTTCTGCCAAGGCGATTAGTCGAATCGCATCTGTAATAGGCGACTTGTAAGCGCTTTTCTCCACCAGTAGAGTCATCCACCAATAACTCAGCCCATCTTCAAAAGAAAGCCAGTCAATAATGCGTTTACCTTTGATCTGGCCCTCACCCAACTCATGAATCCAAGCCAGATAATTAGCACGCAAACGCATAGCATGCCGTTCACAATACCAAAGCAGCGAGTGCACACCAGCCTGCTCACCATATCCATTCCAGCTGTATACACGACAAGCTGTTACAGGCGGCTCACCTGCACCGTCCCACACCATAAAGCACTGGGAAGCATTGAAGAACTGAGGATCAATAGGCAATTGAAGAACGCCCAAAAAACAGATTACACAACCGCTGAAACGCTATCACCCTAAGCTCCAGGAATGTGATGTGTATCCAAACCGTCAATAGCAGCACGGCCCATGGCGAGAATCGCTTCTTGAGAACTCCCGCCGATGTGCGGAGTTACCAAAAAATTATCCAGAGCAAGCAATTCGAGATCCTGCGGCGGCTCAACAGCGAAAACGTCGAAAGCCGCGCCAGCCATCAGATTTCCCTTAAGCCTCAGCTTCAAGGCGACCTCATCCACCAACCCACCACGCGCAACATTGATCAATATTGCACTTGTTTTCATAAGCGCCAGTCGCTGCGCATTCAGCATGTGACGCGTACTGTCATCCAGCGGCACATGCAAAGTAACAACATCAGATGCCCCAAGCAGCTCTTCAAGGGTGACCGACCGCGTACCTTTAGCCCTGTCGAAATCGGAAAAATCCAGGATGTCGTGTATCAATATGGTGCATTCATATGGTTTTAGTAATTCAACCAAGTCTTTACCAACATGGCCACAGCCAATAATGCCCACCGTACTGCCCGTTAAATTTCTACCAACATGTTGCCGCCAGGTACCGCCCATCACCTCACGGTATGCAGCAGGAACGCGGCGAAGCATTGCAATCGCAAAAGAAATAACCAGCTCAGAAACCGCCCTTCGGTTGACACCGCCAGTCCAACCCAAGCTTTTCCCGCAGGTACGCATAGCCTCCATATCAATCATGTCGAGGCCAACGCCATACTTGCCGATAACCTTAAGTTGCGGCAATCTGGATAGCACCGATTCATCGAGCACTTCAAGCGCGGTTATCGCCTTGTCGTGTCCCGCCAAAAACGCGACAAGACTATCTCCCTTCAATTGAACACCTTGATCGTTGAACGTCACGTGTTCATATCTTGAAAGTAACTCAGCGCGTAAGATCACGTTGGCAGAAAAAGACCGGGAGCACACCGCCACCCTGGATTCTCTGTTCATGCTCTAAGTGCCTTTAACGCTTGCACGCACTGCGTTCGGAAAGCGTCGTCAGGCGCAATCTGTACACGTTGAATTTTGGCTTCTTCGCCTACCGGGAGAACAAGGACCAACATCGTGGTCGTGTTCTTTTTGTCCTTCATCAATGCCGACAACATTGCCACTGTGGGTACTGTTGTCTTTGCGTAAGCTGCATAGTTTTGCTGTAGTACTTCGTGCATTCGGTGATAGTGCGCAACTGGCAATAGCCCTCTTTGAACTGCAACGCTATTTGCTATTTCCATGCCCAGGGTCACAGCAATGCCGTGTGGCACTTTGTATTGCGTCGCGGATTCGATAGCGTGTCCAAAGCTATGTCCGTAGTTAAAAATATTACGTATCCCAAGGTCAAATTCATCTTCTTCGATGAAGCGCTGTTTGACCAACAACGCGGCGCGCACGTAATTCATAAGCACCAACCTATCGGTATCCAGGCGCTTAAAGTCTGAGGCGAGTCGATCAAATGCAGCAACACCATCAATCGCATGCACCTTAATGATTTCACCCAATCCAGACTGAATCTCTTTACGCGTTAGTGTTTCAAGGAAGGCCGTGTTGATTGATATCTTCTTGGGCGGATAGAAGGTTCCCAAAATGTTTTTAGTCGCCCCAAGATTGACAGAACTCTTGGAGCCTATGCATGAATCTGCTTGGGCGAGAAGCGTAGTTGGAAAAAACTTCCATTTCAATCCGCGTAACAATGTACTTGCAATGAAACACGTAATGTCCTGAATGACTCCGCCGCCTACAGCAACCAGGGTTTGGTCACGGCGTATTTTGTTTTGCACAAGCCTCTCAATGATTGGCACTATTTTTTCAATTGATTTGTTTTCCTCGTTCGCTTCAATAACAATCGTATTGGGATGCGAAAGCACTGCGGCGAGTTGCGATGCATATAAGCGAGCCACATTGGCATCTATCAAAAAATGATTGCTGGCACCCGGCAAATCATCCGACTCGAACAAGAACTGGTCGTTAAATTCGACGGTGTAAGGACCTTTGTGGGACTGTATTGTCAGTTGCTCAAACACGGGTAAAGCCTCCGTCCAGCGCAAGATTTTGACCAGAGACATAAGAGTTTTCGTCGCTGGCTAGCCACAACACGAGTCGCGCAACTTCTTCAGTTTGTCCCAATCGCTGTATCGGCACCTGAGAAACGAGCTCATCAATCCCCGATTGACCAAGCACCCGCCGAGTCAATTCAGTATCAATAAAACCAGGGGCTAGACAGTTTGCCAAAATGCCATCGGCCGAATGCTCAGCGGCCAGGGAAAGAGTCATACCATCCAATGCGAATTTACTGGCGGAGTAAGAAGCTCGATGCTTCTTGCTGATCTTTCCCCAAATAGAGGATATGTTGACGATTCGTCCCCACCGTTTGCGAACCATGCTGGGGACGACAGCCTGACACAGCAAAAAAGGAGCCAGTAGATTAACTTGCTGGATAGATTGGAAGTCGTCTGTTTTGATGTCAACGAAAGGCGAGATTTTATTGATACCAGCACAGTTCACGAGCACATCCACCTCTGACTGCTTTAAATATTCCGCACAAGATTTAATTTGTGCAAGCTGAGTGAAGTCAGCGACTACCCATTCATGGCAAGTGTTATCTTGCGTAGTATGTGCTGATGTTCTTGTACCCGTCACCAAAGCACCTTCAGACTTAAAAGCCAAGGCTATAGCTTTACCTATGCCTCGCGAGGCTCCGGTAACAAATACTTTTTTGCCCGTAAATCGCATGTCTCTCTTTCTATGCCACTAAAACATAGCGCATCAGATACGCACCCACCAGGTGATCTATCACCATATGTACATCTTCGGCGGGCCCATACTCACGTGGTTCTGTCGGTACATGAATACCCTCATCTGCCGCAGACTTCATCTTGCCACCATCAAAAGCAGTAATTGCGACTGTCTTGATACCGGCTTGCTTGGCATAGGCCATGGCAGCAAGAAGGTTAGGTGAATTGCCTGAGGCAGATATAGCCACCAAAACATCGCCTTTTTGCCCCAGCACACGCAGCTGCCTGACAAAGATCTCCTCATAGCCAAAGTCATTGCCTATTGCAGTGATGATGGGTACGTTATCTGTCAGGCTTATGGCCCTGAAAGGTTGGTCATAGCTATTCGTACCGATGGAAATATCGTTTGCAAAATGACTCGCTGTAGCGGCGCTACCACCATTACCAATGAAAAATATGGTGGCTCCGCGCCGACGTGCATCAAGTAATGTTTCTACAAAGCGCCCAATTTCTGCAGTGTTGAGTTTCTGGAGGATTGATTGCAAATACCCAATATAAGCCGATGCAAAGGCAACAGGGTCAGGGGTAAAAATACGGTCGATATTGTTCATGGTGTGTCAGGATTCGGAATGTTATAAGTCGTGCGCCACTCGGTATCGGCGTAGTAAATTTTAAAAACCAGTTTCATTGTTTGCAAAGCATCATCAGCTGTGCCACTGGGTATCACTTTATTGTTTAAAACGCAGTCCGCAAAGGTAGTGATCTCGGCATCCCATGACGGGTCGCGGTTATACCGTGTGATTTGCTCCTTCGGGTCACCCTTGTCGTTTTCAGGATCAGCACGAACCACTGTGAGTGTTTCGGCACCATAGCTTTTTGTGCCCGACAAAATGCCGCCCAATATAAGGCTGCCTCGCTCAAGGTTCATGTCCAGATGGAACCGGTGTCGCCACTGGGTTGCCGAAGAGTTCAGCATACCGACTACACCATCCGGCGTCCGCATCAAGGCGTAGGCATTATCTTCAACGTCATAGCCCCAATGCGCATTAGAAATGAAACTGTGGACTTCCGTGAAATCACCACCAAACAAACGCATCAGATCAACCATATGAATGCCTTGGTCAAGCAGCACGCCACCGCCTGAAATCGCGCGCTTGGTGCGCCAATCCGGCTGATTGAATGTGACCAGCTTGGCCTTGCCATACACCCCACGCATATTGATCATGCGCCCCAGTTCGCCTGAACGCAAGATGCCAAGGGCTTCCTGCACTGACTCATGGTACCGATGGTTAAAGCCGTACATCAGCTTGAGCGACGGGTGCTTACGCTGGCAATCAATCACCCGGAGTATGTCTGCCACGTCTCGGCCAGGGGGTTTTTCACAAAACACATGCATGCCTGAATCGAGCCCTGCCATGGTGACCTCGGCCGCTATATCGTTCGTCATACAAACGATCAAAATATCGAGCTTTTCGGTTAAAAGCCGATGGTAGTCCTGGTAGTAGCGAATGCCGTCAGACATGACACCTTCGCTGTCAAAGGACCGATCACACACTGCAACGACGTGAAGGCATGGGTTCAGTGCAACGCATTCTTTTCGGCGTTTACCCACAACACCGTACCCCGCAATACCAACTTTTAACAGCGTCATTTGCCTGCTTCTTCGTCCAGAGGCCTGCGCCCCATTACCCATACATGTGAACTCATCCGCTGCGCCACCAAAAACGCTTGAAGTGCCTTTGAATGCGACTCGTCGGCTAACAGGGAGGTCAGAAATCGCTGCCCATCCAGCAAGCCAGGCTCATTCTTCAGCGCATTACGAACAATGTCCACATCGAGCTGGCCCGGCGTAGATACGCTGACGTCTTCCAGACCAGCCCGCATAAAAAGCTGTTCAAAGCCTTTGACTGAAAGAAAATTAATATGATGCGGCGGCGATATTTGGCTGGACTTGTCCCACAAAAGCTGCAAATCAAAACCATCTATGCCCAGCGTGCTGACAAATACATAACCACCCGGTCGAACAAGCTTGATAAGTGACCGTATAAAGCTCAAAGGTTCATAAACATGCTCCAGCACCTCAAAGCATGTCACCAGGTCAGCCGTTCCGTCAAAGCCAACGACATTTTCAACAATATCCTCCACGACAGCAAAGCCTTTGGAGCGGCATTGTGCCGCCAGAGAAGCTGATGGCTCAATGGCCAACGCACTTACGTCACGGAATCGACTACGCCATTCATCAAGAAAGATACCGTAGCCAGCACCTACATCCGTCAGCTTCTGCACGTCAAGACCTGCTGCTGCGCACATGGCAGACAAACGCTCCACGCGTGGCCGAAAAATCTTCTCACGACGGATCTCAGCTACAGCCGGAAAAAAAACATCCGCCCAGTAACGGGAAGATTTCGACTCCTTATAAAACGCTTCAAAAGCGACGATGGGTGGTCTCGGGTTTTGAAACAGGGTCTTGCATTGCCTGCATTGGCAATAAGCAAATCCGTTCTTCTCAAATTGCCAAACGGCACCCAGCTCACCACAGGCGACGCAATCAATTTCGACTCGCCCGGTGTCAGAAAAACACGTCACTGCATCTTCAGCACTCAACTGAAGATACTGCTTTAACAGGGCCTCTGGCCGAATATCATGCTCTTTCATCAGCTGATGTATTTCCCCATCGTGGGGTCAGTCAGCATCATGCGCTCAGCGTCGTTGAGTTCTGCCGCCGTATCAACGCCGATGGTCACAGCTTCCGTCAGCACCATGCGAATTCGCCCACCTGTTTCCAGTACCCGGTTCATGTCTACTGACTCAATTTGCTCCAGCCGGGTTTCGGCCATCTTGTTGAATCTCAACAACACGTCGTGGCGAAACGCCATGATGCCAGTCTGCATGTACATAGGCACGCCTTCAAGCCCGCGCCACGGTGATGGGATCGGCTCGCGTGAAAAGTAAAGCGCATCGCCATGGTGGTTCACGACCACTTTCACGTTGTTCTTGTCAATAAATTGATCGTAAGTCCGTATGCGGGACATGATGTTGACGATTTCTACCGCTGGGTCTTTAAAGTGATTGAGTGTTTCGGCAATTGTTTCAGGCAGTATGAGTGGCTCGTCACCTTGAACCATCACCACCACATCAACAGCCTCCCCAGTTGAAGCCTCAAGCAACTCCATCGCCTCAGCAGTGCGGGTAGTAGCCCGCGTATGGTTGATTGAGGTCATGACTGCAGAACCACCAATACTGCGGACATAGTTTGCAATCACTTCGTCACAAGTTGCCACGTGGACAGCCGACAACCCCTGCGCCAGGCGGGTACGGTGAAAACAATGCCCCACCATCGGCATGCCATGAATCAATGCCATGGGCTTGTTTGGGTAACGACTGGCCGCCATGCGGGCGGGAATAATTCCAATGGCCTTCATACTTGTAGTTCTCTCATTTTCGCAAGCCCTTGCCGCACACCAACATCCAGTAAACGGATGTCAACACTGTATGCAATAACGCTATAGCCCTGCGTAATCGTCTGCTCCAGCAGCTGCAAATCGGGCTCCACAATATGCAGCCCAGCCGGACAGCCCAGTCTTTTGGCCGTTTCGCGGATCAGCGTCATCGCCTCAATGAACTCAGCGCGCTCAAACTGCCCCGGCATGCCCATTGAGCAAGACAGGTCATACGGGCCAATGATGAAACCATCAACACCCGGCTCCGTCAAGATTTCGTCCAGCCGGCTGATGGCGTCAATGTGCTCTATCTGCACAAACACCACAGGCCCTTCAGCCTGCCACTGGAGGTAGTCCTTAAAGTTAACACCATAGCCCTGCGCACGACCCAAACCCACGCCACGGGTGCCGCGTGGTGCGTAGCGGGTTGCAGCAACCGCTTTGGCGGCTTCTGCTGCACTATTGACCATAGGCACAACAATACCGTGCGCACCTGCATCCATCACACGCTTAATCTGGTCAGGATTATTGGATGTCAGTCTGACCAGCGGCGCAACGCCGCACAAATCAATGGTGCGTATCAAATCACCTGCCGCCTCAATGCTGATAACGCTGTGCTCCAGGTCAACCACGAGCCAGTCAAAGCCTGCTTTGGCCATGATCTCCCCAATGGCCGGGTGCCCAAGCGTGATCCAAGAGCCGAGCGTCAGTTGTTTGTTACGAAGCTTTTCTTTGAGCATTTTGCAGTTGACCGATAGTTGTTTACTGATGCACCAAAGCTTGACCTAAAGCATTGGCTCGGCCCCAAATTTGATTGAAGGAGCCACTAAACGCGTGGTTTTTCTGAACCTCCAGCGACTGTCTTTTGTCCAGCATAACCAAGCCAGCCTGCCTCAGGCAATCAGCTGCCCCATTGTATTGCTCGGTAAATTCATCATTTATTTCAATTAGCACACCCTTTACGCCAGCCAAAACCGGTAGGCCACCCTTGAGTATGAGGTGCTCGATACCGTCAACGTCCATTTTGATGTAGTCAGGTTGAGGTATTTTTAAAAGCTCAACCGCATCAACCATGCTAAGCCCAAGGGTTGGAACCTCAAAAACACGTTGCAATGATTTACCGTCATCGCCGTAGCCCTGCCCAAAGCTGGACAGCGCCCCACCCCATTCCATAGATGTCATATTCAGCGTGTTAAGCGCAAGTGCGTCAGAAAGCGGCAAAGGAATAATTGTGACTTTCTGAACCAGGCCATTGCTGAAGATATTCCGTGCCAGCAACTCCAAATTGAAAACCGATGGCTCGAAGGCAAATACCCGGCAGTCCCGACGTTTTGCGGCATAGCACGCGTATAACCCCACATTGGCGCCTACATCCCAAACAACTGACTCTTGGGGCATCGCATCAATCCACTCCAGGGTCTCTGGTTCTTTGCTTGAAAACGTATCGGCCCGATACTGATTGAGTTGATTCGGCGTCGAAAAAACCAAATCAACGCCTGCATGGTGTACGTGTTGAACTCTTCCCATCACATTCGCCACAATCTGGCGGTACACATAGCGGCCAGCCCGGCTTGTGCCAACCATCCCCGTAGCGAGGTTGATCAGCTTTTTAACAGTGGTTTTAATGACAGCTTGCATATCTCTCAATTATCCACGCTGCTTTGAGTCGCTTTTTGAGTAGCCACCGCCTCGCGCAGGGCACTGGCAACACGGCTCAGCATGTCGTCGGGCAGGCTGCAATACTGGCTTTTGAAACGTTGCAGCACCTCCTTCAGTTCTGCGCCCGTCCACCACGCATCTACGTCGTCCCAAATTTTGGCCACGTGTGCAGCCGCCGATTCAGGCGTGTCATGAAAGATACCGACACGCTTGAGGTCTGCAAAATACGGCTGTGCTGTGTCCCGTAGCTCCCAATGGTTGGGGTTCCAGTAAATCACCGTCGGCACATTCATGGTGAACGACTCCAGATAGGTCGTTGCGTTGTAAGTCGAAATGTACAGCCGACTTTCACGGATGAGCTCGTCAATACTGCGCAAACCATCATCAAGTCGTACCTG